>RCUE01000118.1_pt1 | contig 30925 bp, 25 predicted proteins | sample 2166111 | NCBI WGS metagenome assembly RCUE01 (sample SAMN09930795, study PRJNA488358) | compost metagenome | feature: garden; material: soil; isolation source: compost soil in phenylacetonitrile-enriched culture | place: Germany: Experimental Botanical Garden Goettingen | collected 2016-01-27 | reverse complement strand
AATAAAGCTCAATATAGCCCAAAGTAGATAGAATGAATTTTATTATAAAAGGAGTTTACTAAATGTATACGGATAAGGATTTAACGATTAGGCCTGCTACAGAAGAAGACCTATATGCACTTTGGACGCTAATTTACAAGGAAGAAGCACCGGAATGGAAGCAATGGGATGCACCTTATTATGAGCATAAGACGCTTTCTTTGGAGGAGTATTTAAAAGAGAAGGAAAAGCGAATCGGACAAGATGACTTTTGGCTCATTGAAGTGGAAGGCAAGGTCATTGGATCCGTGAGTTACTACTGGGAGCATAAGCCTTCGCTATGGCTTGAAATGGGGATAGGTATCTATGATTCGGGGTATTGGAGTGGTGGCTATGGTACGAGAGCACTTCGATTGTGGATCGACCATTTGTTTAATACATTGCCTCTAGTAAGAGTAGGCTTTACAACCTGGTCAGGAAACCATCGGATGATGAAGGTCGGGGAGAAGCTGGGCATGACCCTCGAAGCCAGGCTTCGCAAGTGCAGATATTATAATGGAAAGTATTATGATTCGATCCGAATGGGGCTTTTACGGGAAGAGTGGAGGGGATAGTTGTTCTGCAAATAAGAACCTTTCTAAGCATAAAAAGATGACCTCTGAATGGATCAGGAGTCATCTTTTTTGGCGCTCATGGGTATTTTACTTTCATATTTTAAGTGCATCTACTCTGATTCTCGAAGCCGCTCCACAATACTTTGTTTGTTATTCATAGAATAGACTGCTATTGGTATAAGTATCCCAAGCAAGAACAGTAAAGGCAACAAGACTAGAAGTGGCCAGATTATAAAGTGATAGCTCAAAAACCACATCATACTGCTTAGGGGTTTCACAATTGAAATAGAGAATATGATCCCTAATAAAATGGAGGATAGGGCGGTGCCGAGAACATAATATAGCCCTTCATAAATCAGCATACCCCGCAATTGCTTTTTGGTCATGCCGATACTTTGCAGCATGGCAAACTCCTGACGCCGTGTCAATATACTCGTCAGAATTGCGTTTACAAAGTTGAGGATACCAATCAGGCCGATAATCAGACTGAGCGTGCCTCCGATCATCATGATGGTGTTTTGCATACCTGAAAACTCATTCATTGAAGTAAACTTGGATGTGTAGTTCATTACTGGCTCTGTAGTTTCGGTGTAACTTTTTAAAAAGCTCTCCATGGCATCTTCCTGATCAGGGGATACATTAAAGGCGTAGCTCATCACAGCAGGCTGCTCCGCAAGCGGCTTGTAAATATTCGCCGGAAGATAGAAGTTATACTTACTTGAACGGCGATCAGAATTGGTACTATATTTAATTGCAACATGACCAAGTACTGTGAATGCATGCGTAGTATACTCTTTATCCAGCGGAGCTTCTGCTGCTCCCATATAACTGTGAAGCGTGACCTTTTCACCCACCTTATACAGAGCCTTTTCCATCTGGGGGATGTCATGGTCATCTAAATCTACCCCTTCCAATATATACTTACCGGAAGCCAGCTTCTCAAAATCAAGCTCACCGTCTAGTAATCGCAACCGGTGCAGTGGTAAATCTTCCAGCCCATATACTGCCGCGATGAAGTTGCCGCGAGAATCTGTCTCATCGTCCTCATTGGTGTATTTTCCATTCTCGACAGTAAGCACTAATCTGCCGCCGTACAAGCGACCGCCCTCTTCAAAGCCGGGCTGTGTCTGTACAGCCTGAATAAAACTCTCGGAGGTCCCATTTTTAGGGCCGCTAAAATAGGGGCGATGAAAATATTCAGCATGAGCAATGAGAAAGTCAGTGTCATTGAATTTGGATACAAACTTATCCATATCAATGCTCTGAGACAGGGTGAAGGCCGTGTTAAGAAGTACAAGGCTTAACGAAAGACTGATGACTACCAACACGGTGCGTTTTTTATTGCGCCCCAAGTTGGAGCGAGCCATGTGGATCATTTTAGCGCCTTCAGTGGATTTTTTCAGCTTACGGCCGCCCTTGGTATTTCCGTCTGTGTATCTTACTGCCTCAACTGGCGAGACAGCTGCCGCAATTCTGCCTGGCTTGAAAGTGCTGATCATTACAGTAATGAGCGCGAACAGAGCAGATCCGACAAAAATCCAAGGGTTAGGGGATACCGATATCTCAGTACCGTTATATACACTCATATTTATAATAAAAGGCACGAGTGATTTACCGATAAAAAAACCTGCTATTAATCCAATCGGGATTCCTATCCCTGAAAGAACTAACGCCTGTCTGCGAATGATCCGACGAATCTGGTTGCCGCTTGTACCAATCGTCTTTAAAAGACCATAGAAACGGATATCTCGCATCACTGATATTTGGAATATATTATATATGATCAAATAACCGGTAAACATGATCAGTAACAGGGCAGAAGTTAACGCTATGATGGTCTCTGTATCTAGACTAAAATTGGTTGAGATGTATGCCCAATTTACATTACTCGCGATATAGTTCGGTGCATCTTCGTCAAGCGAATATCCACTTTCGGTAATCACTTTATTGAGCTTTCCTCGCGAATCAAAGCTATTGTCGAACATCATATATGCACTAATGGTTCCTGTATAGAAATGATCTTTTTTATAGTTGCTTTGTAATTCCTTTGCATGAGCATCGACATAGGATCTGGAGGCGAATATTTGTCCTGTGTTAAACACAGGATCGCTTTTCCACCAGCCGGAGAGGATAAAATCACGCTGCACTCCTTTACCTCGTATGTCAAGCTTTAGCCTCAAAGGTGCTCCAACCTCCAAAGGAACACCCAATAGCTGTAACGTCTTGGAGTCTGCGATCACTTCATTTTCTGCGACAGGCTTGTGCCCCTCTTTAAGCTCAATAAAACCGAGCTTCATCCCTACATCATCGTAATACCAGAACTCTGTGTGACGTTTTAGAAATTTATCGTTTTTAACTTCGTCGCTTAATATACGGTTATAAGCTATTTCCTTGATCAACGGATGATTCTTGACATGATTAAATTCGTCATCCGTTATATATTTAAGTACGGCATGCCCATCTCCACCTGCCTGACGCATGGTCGCCCGTTGTAAGCTTTCCCCAGCGCCAATCCCCATAGTGAACAGTGTTGTAAATAGCAATGAGGTTAGTGCTATAGCAACAATAGCAATGAGGTTACGGGCTTTGTTTACTTTGAAGCTCTTATCTGCCAGCTTGCGGATTGCTTTTTTGTTGTTTACCTTGATCATTTTGTATCACCGCCGACTATTTTACCGTCCTCAATACGGATGATCCGGTCTGCCATTTGCGCAATTTCCTCGTTGTGGGTAATCATCACTATTGTTTGGCGGAACTGCTGGCTGGATACTTTGATCAATCCCATCACATCCAGACTGGTTTTACTGTCCAGATTTCCGGTGGGTTCATCTGCCAAGATAATGGCGGGCTTGGCTGCCAGTGCTCTGGCAATAGCTACACGTTGCTGTTGTCCACCGGAAAGATTGTTTGGCAGATTATTCATTTTATGGTCAAGGCCCAAGGTATGTACAATTTTATCTACGTGGGCTTTGTCTGGTTCTTTACCGTCCAGTTCAATAGGAAGCACAATATTTTCGTAGACATTCAAGACAGGCACCAGGTTGTAATTTTGAAAAACAAAGCCAATCTTTCGTCTGCGAAAAATAGTCAATTCTTCGTCTTTTAGTGTAGAAATATCCTTGCCGTCAATCGTAACGTTTCCACTTGTCGGACGATCAAGTCCACCCAGCATATGGAGAAGGGTAGATTTGCCGCTCCCGGACGTACCGACAATAGCGACAAATTCTCCGCTTTCCACCTCCAGATTCACGCCGTCTAAGGCATGAACAGCAGTATCTCCGTTCCCGTAATGCTTCCTTAATGCCTGAGTTTTCAATAGGCCCATATACATTCTCCTCCACAAAAAAATGTCTGTATCGTAGTCATCTACAGTACAGACACTAACACACTAATCTTTCTACAATCTTTCTGAAATCTAACGGTATTGAAAGAATTAAGTATCCATAGAAAGAAAAATAGAGAAGGTAGAACCACGGCCGTAGTGTGACCGTACTTTGATGTACCCACCCTCCGCAGCGATGATTTCTCTAGCTAAAAACAGTCCAATCCCGACACCCTCCTGCAAGTTAACAGTAGGGGAGCGATAGAAGCGGGTAAAGATCTTCCCTTGTTCTTCTTCTGCAATGCCTATGCCGCTATCAGTAATATCAATTCGACAAAACAATTCGTATGCCATCACTTTTATATCCATGCTTCCGCCTGTCTCTGTATATTTTATAGCGTTATCCATAATGTTATAGACAGCTTCACTGGTCCACTTTAGGTCAAAATAAGCATGAATAACGGTGTCCTCCCTAATAACTGAAATCCCTTTGGCATCTGCTTTTGGCGTTATTTGCTCCAGTGCAGCATCAAGGAGCTTATGAACAGATTCTTGCCTTGGCGCTACCGTGATAATCCCCGTTTCAAGCCGCGATGTTTTCAACAATGCCTGGATTAGGAAATTAAGCTTTTCGGCCTGTGTTGATAGAGCTTTCACACAAGTGGAGGTATCCTGTGATAGTTCGTATTCGCTAAGTAGTTGGGAATAAAGCAGGATGTTGGCCAATGGTGTTTTCGTTTGGTGTGAAATATCGGAAATCAGCTCATTTATTTTATTCTTTTCAGCAAGCAGATTTTTGGAGGACACGGAACAAATGGAAAGAAATCTCACGAATTTAGCTTCTATTGAAGAAAGAACGGATTCATCAAAGACATCCTCTGAGAAGCTGCCATTTATCGCGGCATCCAGCATGTTCTCAATGGTTTTCATTGTTTTATGGATGCTCCTGCGATACAGCATAATAGCACCCACAGCGGTGCATACAGCAACAACGGCAATTCCAATACATATATATAGGAGTGTTGTCATTTCAACGCCCATGTGTAGCCCAGCCCATAAACCGTTTTAATATATTGTGGGGAAGAAGGATGATCCTCGAGCTTGTCACGTAGCCTTTTTATCGTAACCGACAAGGCATTTTCACCTACATATTCAGCCCCGTCAGTCCAGATGCTGTCTATTAAATGATCACGCGAAACGGTATTTCCTCGATTGTTGATTAGGATGCGCAACAATTTTTGCTCCGTTTTACTTAGTTCAATAGGTGTACCATTTTTAATAAATTCCATTCTCTCGAATGAAAAAGAAAAATTGTCTAGCTGAGTGGAGTCTGCAAGCGAGTATCTGGATTTCTTTAGCTGAACGCCAACTCTTGCTCTCAGTACCATAAGACTGAAGGGTTTGGTGATATAGTCGTCAGCACCCAGCTCAAAACCAGTGACGACATCTGTTTCCATATCATTCGCAGTCAGAACGATGACGGGTATAGTTGTTTTTTTTCGTATATCTGTTAAAAGATCAAGCCCGTTTCCATCTGGTAAATTTACATCAAGAATCATTAGGTCAAAGGCAGTGACGTTCAATTGTTCTTTTGCAGTAGCTATGTCATACGTTTGTGTAAATACGTTGTTAGGTTCTTTAAGAGCAAGAACAATACCGTTACTCAAGGCGATATCGTCCTCGACGATTAGTATGTGATTCATCATTCTCCTCCTGTTTTTTTGGTCTATCAAATTAATGAAACCCGAATTCCAAGAACTGCTTACAGTAAAAATGGAAAAGAGGGCCCCAAAATCTTCCACCTCTATTTTACAGGATATTGCTCTTATTTGCTCATTCGCTCTTTAGACTATTCAGGTTTTGCTAACACCTTTCTTGATATGGTTTATTCATTGCAAAAAAATTTGACAGATACAATATCACTGATATAATTTATGCTAGTTGATTTTGATAATCATTATCATTATTGGAGGGGAGGACAGGGCCGAAGCTTGGTGCAGGTTATTGGACAGGCTCCCTTAGTTAGAGATGAAATTGCGTTATTTAATACTGGCTTTTCTAGTACTGGCCTTCGCCTCGGTTTTTATTGGTGTTCATGATGTAACTCCACTTGATGTGTTCCACTTAACCAACGATCAGGCGCAGGTACTCCTGATTAGCAGATTCCCACGTTTGATCAGTATCATTATCGCAGGGGCGAGTATGAGTATCTGTGGATTGATCATGCAGCAGCTTACCCGGAACCGATTTGTTTCTCCCACCACTGCAGGGACGATGGATGCGGCACGATTGGGTGTGCTGATGGCTATTATGGTGTTTGGAGCGGCGGGATTTTGGACGAAGATGCTGACGGCTTTTGGATTTGCTCTAGGGGGAACGCTGATTTTCATGAAGATATTGGATAAAATCCGTTTCAAGGACCCGGTATTTATCCCGCTTGTTGGTCTGATGTTTGGGGGCATTTTAAATTCGGTGACGACTTTTTTTGCCTACAAATATAATCTGATCCAGGGCATTTCTTCGTGGATGCAGGGGGATTTTTCTCTAATCATGAGTGGCCGCTACGAGATGCTGTATCTTAGTGTTCCTTTGGTTGCGTTGGCGTATATATATGCGAATCGTTTTACAATTGCAGGTATGGGTGAGGATTTTGCAGCCAACTTGGGCGTACATTACAAGCGCACCGTCAATGTGGGTTTGGTGATCGTGGCTTTGGTGTCCTCTGTTGTCATCTTAACCGTCGGGACAATTCCCTTTTTGGGGCTGGTTGTACCCAATCTGGTCAGTATGTATATGGGGGATAATCTGAAAAAAAGCCTGGCTCATACAGCGATCTTGGGCGCCGTTTTTGTGCTGTTTTGCGATATTTTGGGACGGGTGATCATTTATCCGTATGAAATTTCTGTAGGGCTTACGGTTGGTGTGATCGGGAGCGCGTTGTTCTTGTATTTGCTGCTGAGGAGAAGGGCTTATGAATCCTAAATTAAAAATCGGCATATTAGCCGCTGCCGCGCTTGTGTTGATTGCTGCTTTCGTGTTTATAGATCTTCCGCATACCTGGCATTACGCGCTGCCACGACGATTGAAAAAGATCGCAGCTTTCATTCTGACAGGTGGCTCCATTGCTTTTGCAACCGTTATTTTCCAGACGGTTACGAATAATAAGATTTTGACTCCGGGTATTATCGGCCTGGATTCACTGTACATGCTGATTCAGACGACGATTATTTTTGCATTTGGCTCCGTCCCGTTGATTTCGACCAGCAAAGAATTAAACTTCTTGCTGTCGGTGGGGCTGATGGTGCTGTTCGCAGGACTGCTATACAAATTAATTTTCCGCAAAGATGGACGTGGGATTTATGTACTTTTGCTGATTGGCCTGGTATTCGGCACACTATTCAACAGTCTGTCTACCTTTATGGAGGTACTGATTGATCCGAACGAATTTGCGAAAATCCAGGACAAGAGCTTTGCCAGCTTTAGTAATGTAAACACCGAACTGTTATGGCTTTCTGTATTCGTGCTTGTGCTCGTATTTGCTTATGCGTGGAGATTCATTAAGTATCTGGACGTGCTGTCGCTCGGACGAGAGCATGCGATTAATTTAGGTCTCCCTTATGGTTTTATTATCAAAAGGCTGCTAATTATCGTAGCGATTCTCATTTCCATTTCTACAGCGCTTGTCGGGCCGATTACGTTTCTCGGATTAATTGTGGCCAATGTGGCTTATCAGGTGATGAAAACCTATCAGCATCGTTATATTATTCCGGCCTCTATCTGTGTCAGTGTTATTGCGTTGGCAGGATGCCAACTGCTGGCAGAAAGAGTATTCGACTTATCGACAACAGTCAGCGTCATTATTAACTTTATCGGGGGGGTGTACTTCCTGTACCTTTTGCTGCGGGAGAATAAATCATGGTAGAAGTCAAAAACGTAACCAAACGCTACGGGAATAAAAATGTGGTGGAGCAGGTGTCCGTCACTATACCTAAAGGCACCATTACCTCCTTTATTGGACCTAACGGCGCTGGGAAAAGCACCCTGTTGTCGATGATCAGTCGCCTAACAGATAGTGATGAGGGAGAAATCCTCATTGACGGACAGGCCGTGAGCCTGACCAAAAGTGAGGAGCTAGCCCGGAAGATATCCATTTTAAAACAGACTAATGATGTCAACATCCGCTTAACCGTGAAGGAACTGGTCAGCTTCGGCCGTTTTCCGTATTCCAAGGGCAGATTGAACAGCGAGGATCGCAAAATGGTAGAGCAGTCTATGGCCTACATGGGACTGGAGGATATGAAGGACAAACATATTGATTTGCTCAGTGGGGGACAGCGGCAGCGGGCGTTTATTGCTATGATTCTGGCACAGGACACGGAATACATACTGCTGGATGAGCCGCTGAACAATTTGGATATGAAGCATTCGGTTCAGATTATGAAGACGCTGCGCAATTTAGTGGATGATCTGGGCAAAACGATTCTGGTGGTGCTTCACGACATTAACTTTGCCTCCTGCTATTCAGACTATATTGTAGGGATGAAGGATGGCAGGTTGCTAAAACAAGGAACGGCTGACGAGATGATTGATAGTCAGGTATTAAAGGATTTGTACGATATGGATATTCCGATTCAACAGATCGGTGACCATAAAATTTGCGTTTATTTCACTTAGGGGGAATGTTAAATGAAGAAAAATATGATGTTTTTAACGCTGATGCTTGCATTGGTACTGATCGTGTCGGCTTGTGGTAAAGCGGCTCCGGTAACACCGGAAGCGACAGGTGAGGGCTCCTCGACTGCAACCACTGAATCCAAAACCATCTCGGTCAAACATGCACTCGATGAAAACCCGGTTCAAGTCAAAGTTAACCCCAAAAATGTTGTTGTATTTGATTTTGGTTCACTGGATACGTTGGACAAGCTGGGCGTAGACGTTGCGGCGGTAGCGCAGCAGGATCTTCCTACGTATTTGAGCAAATATAAAGATTCCAAATATGCAAGTGCGGGCACGCTGTTTGAACCGGATTACGAGAAAATCAGTGATCTGTCTCCTGAACTGATCATCATCGGTGGCAGACAAGCGGATGCCTATAAAGAGTTGAGCAAAATTGCACCTACTATTTCGATGGCTGTAGACACCAAGGATTACATCAATTCCTTTAAAAAGAACGTGGAAACGTTGGGGCAAATCTTCAACAAAGAGGATGCTGCCAAGCAGGAACTGGCTGCGATTGATAGCTCCATCAAGGGCGTACATGACAAGGCTGTAGCGAGCAAAGCTAAAGGACTGATCGTGCTGACAAATGAAGGAAGCCTGAGCGCATATGGCTCACAATCCCGTTTCGGTATCATTCATGATGCTTTTGGCGTAACCCCTGTAGATCCTGGCATTAAAGTATCCACGCATGGACAAAAAGTTTCTTTTGAATATGTACAGCAAAAAAATCCGGATTATATTTTTGTCGTTGACCGTGGAGCAGTGGTGGTCGAAGAAGGCAAGGAGCAGGTTACAGGTAAACAAACCATGGAGAATGAACTGGTGAAGAAAACCAATGCATTTAAAAACGGTCATATTGTATACCTTGATCCTAACTACTGGTACCTGTCAGGTAATGGTCTGGAATCCGTATCTGAAATGATCAAGGAAATAGATGCTGCACTGTAATGCATACATTCACATCATGGGGGACTATGTAGGATGAAGGGTCATGTAGATGAAATTTCATTAGATGGGTATCTTGTGCACATCTATACACCTCCCGTATCTGTGAATCATAATGAGCTGTATCCTGTGCTGTATGTACAGGATGGCAGCTCTTTATTTCTAAGCGGGTTGGATGAGCTGGAAAGGGGTTTTTCTACGGGAGAGCTGCCCCGTGTAATGCTGGTGGGCATTCAGCCTGTGAATCGGCTGGACGATTATACGCCTTGGGAGGCAGTTGCTTTAGTAGAGGGAAGACCTGCTTTTGGCGGTGAAGGAGATGCGTATCTGGCGTTTGTGGTTACAAAAGTAATGCCATACGTCGAGGCAAAATATCCAGTGCAAACTGGGCTAGAGCATACTGGGGTGATTGGTGCTTCGTTGGGTGGACTGATTTCCATGTATGCAGCCTTCCGTTATCAGCATATATTTGGACGTATTGGTTCGATCTCGGGTTCGTATTGGTTTCCCGGTATGATCAATTATATGCAATCTGCATCATTTGCCACTGTAATGGCTGGGACACACCGTATATATATATCTGTTGGGACCCGTGAAGGTGAAGGGAAGACGAATGTACAAAAAGATATGGTTCCGTTGACCCTCCAGGCATACGAGGTGCTGCTGACACAGGGATTGGATGCCAAAGAAGTGCTGCTTGAGCTGGATCAAGATGCGGTACATCGTGTGGATTGTTTTCAGCGTCAGTTTCCTAAGGCCATACAGTGGCTGTTCGGATAGCATAAAATGGAATACAGATTTCATACAACAACTTCAACGGATTGGAGAGCGTGGAGTCTCTATGTCCTTGGGGTTGTTTTTTTTGTATGTATTTTTCGTATAATAGAGAAATGTTAAAATTTTAAGTTATGCGTCATGGAAGTGAGGGGGGACAACAATGAAGAAAAACCGCCTGGGATCTTCGGATTTGCTGGTAGGTGAGATTGGCTTGGGATGTATGTCGGTCGGTACGGAGGAGCAGCAAGCCGTTTACTTGATTCATGAAGCGTTAGACAGGGGTGTAAATCTGTTGGATACGGCCGATTTGTACCAGCATGGGCGCAATGAAGAAATTGTAGGGTCAGCCATCCGTGGACGGCGGCAGGATGTCATCTTGGCGACCAAGGTCGGCAATCGGCGTATACCAGGGCAGGAGGGATGGGAATGGGACCCGTCCAAGAAATATATCCTGTCCGCCGTTAAAGAGAGTCTGCGCCGCCTGGGAACGGACTATATCGACCTGTATCAGCTGCACGGAGGGACGATTAACGATCCGATAGACGAAACGATTGAGGCTTTCGAGCAACTGCAGCAGGAGGGTGTCATCCGCTACTATGGTATTTCCTCCATTCGCCCGCATGTCATCCGTGAATATGTGGAACGCTCGAATATCGTTAGTGTTATGAATCAGTATAGTTTACTAGACCGGCGTGCAGAGGAAGAAGTATTGTCTTTGCTGCAGGAGCGGGGAATTAGCGTGATTGCACGTGGACCCGTGGCGAGCGGTGTATTGGCTGACAAGGGGGAAGAAAAGGCGGCCAAGGGATACCTAGACTACGAAGAGGCAGAGCTACTGGACGTGCGCAAGCAATTAAAGGCATTTGCAGGACCGGAGCGTAGTATGGAGCAGACGGCAATCCGTTATAGCCTGTCCCATACGGCTGTCGCGGCTGTGATTCCGGGTGCAAGCTCTTTGGGACAATTGGAGCATAATATTTCTGCAGCAGATATTGCACCGCTAACTGAGCACGAGCGAGAGACGCTACAGCAAATCAGTCGAGCCAATCGTTATGACGCGCAATACCGCTGACCCGAGCCATAGTAGGATAAGTGAAGTATACGCTCGAACATGTACTCATTCCAGTTGCAATATATACAAGAATCATTACAATATAGGAATAAGCCTGATTTATCATTCATATGTGAATGTGAAGATATTATCAGTTCACTCTAGGAGGGACCAATAAATGGAACGCATCGAATCTGAGCAGCAATATCAGGATTTAATTAATGGTGACGGTCTAACTGTCGTGAAATTTGATACCAGCTGGTGTCCAGATTGCAAGACGCTGGATAAATTTATGGACGGCATTATGAAGGAGAATGCGGATAAGCGTTTCTTTGCGCTGGATGCCGAGAAGTTTCAGCCGATTGCTGAACAAAATCAAGTACGCGGCATTCCGAGCCTGCTCGTGTTCCGAAATGGGGAGAAAATTGCTCATTTGCACAGCAAATACGCCAAAACGCCAGCTCAAGTTTCGGAATATCTGACTACGCTGGAATCTAAACAGTAATCAGTACGCATGGTAGATCTAGATCAGGATGATCTATTGAAGCCCGCGAAATAGCAAAAGGGATATCCAAGGCTGACCTTAAGGCCACTTGGATATCCCTTTTTGGTTGTAGGATACCAAACAATGATTACAAAATAATGAAAAAGAACACAGCTGCCAGCACGAAACGATAGATGGCAAACGTAGTCAAGCTCAAGCGTTTGAGCAGACCGAGGAACGTTTTGATTGCCAGCATACCGACGATAAATGCAGTAATAAAGCCGGCTGCGAACACCGGGAAATCACTCATAGACAGATGATCCATACTTTTAATCATATCAATCCCTGATGCACCCAGCATGACCGGAACAGATACGAGGAATGTAAATTCTGCGGCTGCCGTATGGCTTACACGTGCGAATAGGCCCCCAGACATAGTTGAGCCTGAACGAGAGAAGCCTGGCCACAGAGCTAGGACTTGGAACACACCGATGGTAAAGGCTTGTTTGTACGTGATCTCATCCAACGTATGTGATCTAATAGGCGGATGGAATTTTTCAGCCGCGATCATGAGCAAGCCCCCGATGACCAAACTGTACAAAACCGTTTCAGGACCAAACAAGTATTGCTTGATTACATCACGGAACAGTACACCAATTAATCCCGCAGGGATCATGGCTAAAATAATATGTAACAGGTTTAAACGTGGCTGGGATGAGATTTTGCGTCTGAAATCAAACAGGCTGAGGAATCTGCGCCAGTATAATACAACGACCGCCATCACAGCACCTAATTGTACGATAACCTCAAATGTTTTGACCGTATCATTCTCGGTGTTCAACCCTAGAAGATCAGCCGTAAGGATCATGTGACCCGTCGAAGAGACCGGCAAAAACTCTGTCAGCCCTTCAATAATTCCCATAATAATAGAAGATAAAATATCCACTTTACTAGCTCCTCCTTACACGCGTGCAGGGCAAACGACCTAAGCCGTTTGCCCTGGAGATATGTCATTTCAGTAGGAGTGAACACAAGTGTCAAGTGCAAAGATAAACGCTCAGGTCACACGGTTCATTCCCGGGAAGAAGTGTCCGATTCTGCTTCCAATTCAGATGCGGGGGATGTGTAGTGTAAAATAATCTCCACCCGACGAATACGATTTTTACCCATTTCACGAATGATAAATTTCACATCATCTTCTATGAATTCCTTGCCCTGTCTCGGTTCCGGAACCCGGCTATACACCCACCCTCCGACAGTATCCACGTCTTCATCGTCCAATGTCAAGCCAGTCAGATCACTCAGATCGGAAAGCATCACTTTACCATCCATCAAATAACTGTTCTCCGTCAGTTTCTCGATTTCCTTCCGTTCATCCTTATCAAATTCGTCCCGAATTTCGCCAACAATCTCCTCCAAAATGTCCTCGATGGTAATGAGACCGGAGGTTCCACCGTATTCATCGACCAGGAGAGCGATATGAACCTGCTCCTTCTGCATACGTTTCAGCAGTGTGTTGACGGGGATAACTTCCGGAACGGTCAAGATCGGTTGAATCAGGCTGTCGAAAACAAGCTCGGGATTGCGATCATACTCAAGGAATAGCTGTTTGGTATTAATCATACCAATGATCTGATCCTTGCTATCTGTCGCCACCGGAAAACGGGTATACTGCTCTTCGTGAATAGTCAGCATGTTTTCTTTTAGCGAGCGATTCGTAAACAAGCATACCATATCTGTACGTGGCACCATAATTTCTTTGGCAACGGTCTCGTCAAAAGCAAAGATACGATTTACGTAGCCATATTCGGTGTTATTGATCTTACCACTTTCCACGCTTTCGGACAAAATGATCTGAATTTCTTCCTGAGAGTGCGCTTCTTCATGCTCACTAGCCGGTTGAAGACCAAACAGACGAACCAGACGATTGGCCGAGCCGTTAAGGAGCCAAATAAACGGATACATAATCCGGTTAAACCACACGATGACTGGAGAGGTTAACAAACTGACAGCTTCCGCTTTGCGGATCGCCAATGTTTTGGGAGCCAGTTCGCCGATCACCACGTGCAGGTAAGTTACAATGACGAATGAAATAATAAAGGCCAGGATATGTGAAAAATCCCCATTGATGTTGAGCTGTTGAAAGAGAGGCTCCAGCAATTTGACTACGGTCGGTTCACCGAGCCAGCCGAGTCCCAACGCTGTAATCGTAATACCAAGCTGACAGGCGGACAGGTAGCCGTCCAGATTATTGACGACCTTTTGTAGCGCCAGTGCGTTTTTACGGTTCTCCACAACCAGCTGATCGACCCGGCTGGAACGGATTTTAATAATCGCAAACTCGGTAGCCACGAAGAAAGCACTAAATAAAATCAACACCGCAAACAAAAATAGACTGACACCTATACCCATATAATTTTCACTCATCCCTTTTTCGTTCAATTTTTTTAAGGAACTCCATTTTAAGTTCACTTGAACTTATTTTAAGAACTTAAAAGAAAATATACAAGGTTCATATGGAATCGTAGCAGGTCGCCTACCTCCAATTTACACAGAAAATAAGGCATAATAGAACCCGCACGTCTCATTGCTTCACTTTACAAGCCTAGTTTGAGGGCGTATGATGAGTTCAAATGAACTTGAAATGTAATAAAGGGAGGAAAGCAGATGGAGTCTTTTACCCTTACTCGTCGTGATATGGCCCATTTGCTGCTGGCCATGGAAGGTCGCCGCGAATTGCAGCCTTTGGCCGTTCTGCAGGACGCCTGGAGGCGCACTCATAGCCATCTCGCCCGCTCCGGGAGCGCGATGCCGACATTTTTATACACCGATGTGACACCTGTGCTAGATAAAATCATCAAGGGTAAGCACAGCGCAGCCTTTTCGCTGCAAGAGATTGTTTCCCTGGGACAACTAGTCGAGTACAGCCATGTGTCACTAGCATCTATGCAAAATTGGGTCAAACGCGACTTCAAGGAATTTCTCGGCGCTCCGAAGATCGGCAAAAAATACTCGGTCAACCAGGCAGCTATATTGCTCATTGTAGAAGATTTAAAATCATGTCTTGATTTTGAATCCATTCGTCAGCTATTTCATATCCTGTTCCAACAGCCCGAAGATGATACGGACGATCTGATTCAGCCGGTCGATTTGTACGCTGCCTACTCAACTTTGTTTGAGGAGCTGGATGCGAACGGAGACCAACTGCTCGATGTTGCTGGTGCAGGCTATGTAAAGGATAACGGAGATTCCGTTACAGTACAGCAGCGTCAGGAAGGTGCGACAGAGGAGTTGCTGGTTCAGGCGGCTGATCAATACACCAGTCGTTTACAGCATTTGACCCCTAACCAGTGTGAAGCAGTGCGTAATACTTTGCTGGTGGCAGCAGTAGCGGTGCAAAATAGTTATTTTTTGTCCATGGCACGTCGGTATGTGAATGCGACGTTGTTTCTGGACTTCCAAGGGTAAATAAGGATTGGCACTAGAAGCCAATCCTATTTTTTTACTCTTTTTAGAGGATTGTCTACCCTTTTGGAGACTGAAAAAGTATACAAAAGAGGTATATACACTAAAACGCTGTCAAAGATACAATAAACATATATAATCCAGCAATTGGAAAAACTTTGAATATCTCTTCCAAAGCATCTGGATACACACACAGGAGGTAATGGCATGTCCGATGTCTCCATCATCATTTGTACCCGCAACCGGATCGAAGACCTGACACGCTGTATACAATCTATTGCAGTACAGCAGCAATTGGAGCATACGGCTGTAGAACTGCTGATTGTTGATGACGGCGATATTTCCGACCAACAGATCGAGCAGTACCGTCACATGGTATCCGGATTGCCTCAAAGCGTTTTGAAATATTATAAAAAAAGTCGTCCCGGCGTTTGGTTATCCCGCTATGAGGCCTTGTCCCTTGTGCGGTATGATATTGTGCTGTATTTTGACGATGATGCAGAACTGGACGATAAACTCTATATCCGGCGCTTGCTCGATACCTATGATCAGGATAAAACGATTGTGGGTGTTGGAGGGATTGCAAAGGGATTACATTCGAGCCGGGCAGGAAAGCTGCTGGGCGTTTTGACATTTCAGATGTCTTCATCCCTCGGCAAGCTCTCGCCTAGTAGTCTGGCAGGTTCTTTGCTGCGATGGGGCGAAGCAACAGAGGTTTTCGATACAGAATTTTTCCATGGCTGCAATATGTCATTTCGGAGGGATGCGCTTCGGGACATGAAGCCGTATCCGTGGATGACCAGTTATGCCGTGGCTGATGATTTGTACATGTGCCAGTTAGCGAGCCGTTACGGCAAATTGGTTATCAATCCTGACTTAACCATTATTCATCATGAATCTCCAAGCTCGCGCGATAAGGCGGGCAAAGTAGCCAAGGCTACAGCGATTAACCACTATTATTTTCTTGCTTTGAAAAAGGCTGGAGTGATTCAGTATGGAGCCCTTTTATGGACCTTATCCTACTTGATGCTCAAAGAAACGCTGCGTCGCAATTTTAATGCCGCAGATGGATACAAGCAGGGGGTGTTGTTCATTCTGAACCCGCGCAAGCAAAAATATAACGAATATTTAGGCCCGGCGGTTCAGTAATCCGTTTTATACACATTGACAGGATAAAGGGGGAGTATGATGTTAAGCTTGTCCATTGCTCTGTGCACCCGAAATCGGGTTGACGATCTGACCCGATGCATCAATTCAATTGCCATTGGGGGAGCACCGGAGGCATGTGAAACCGAGCTATGGATTATTGACGACGGAGAACTGCCGAAGCATGTGCTGGAACGCTATGAGCGTCAGTTGGGCAGAGCGGGAATTACCTACCGATATCATCGCAAGGAGCAGCCGGGATTATGGTTATCTCGTGTAAAGACAGCTGAACTTGCGCAGGGTGACATTATTTTGTTCCTTGACGATGATGTTGAGTTGCCGAGCAACTATTTAAATGAGTTGATGCGTACCTATGAGGTTTACCCGCAGGCTGCTGGTGTCGGCGGTATTGCACAGGGAATGAGTAACAGCTTCATGGGAACGATTCGATGCTTGCTGTCATTCCAGCAGTCTTTGTCCAAAGGGAGGTTGTCCCTCAGCGGTCAGTCCGGCTCGATGTATAACTGGCATAAGGCCAAGAAGACGTTTAGAACCCAGTTTTTTCATGGCTGTAATATGTCATTTCGCCGTGAGGCGATTCGCAGTCTAGAGCCGGTACCTTGGTTGCAAAGCTATAGCGTAGGCGAGGATCTGTTACTTTCGCGCATCGCAATGAAAAGCGGCCCATTGTACATTAACCCGGCGCTTACGCTGCTTCATCACGAATCGCCGTCCTCACGCGACAATATGGAGCAGGTTACTTATATGCGGGTGATGAATCATATTCATTTACTGCGTGATGAGGGATCTGGGCCGATTGGTTATGCAGCGCTATACTGGACGACGTTGTATCAGATTTTGAGAGAAAAGCCCAAGAAAAATCATACTGCCATTCAAGGCTATAGAAGAGCGTTGAAAGCGATCTTTTCAAGTCCAAAGGATCTTGTTGGCGGGGGGCAGTTGCCTGAACGCAATTCCAAAAAAACGGTAGGCTGATGGAGGTGCGTCAAAAGACGCAATGTGAGCATAGAGACGAGAGGCTTAATAAGGAACAGGAGTTGGACGTAACATGAGCACATGGACAGCAGCAAGGAAAGTATTCACGGGTGACAGTCTCGCCAAAACGATCATGCGCACGAGCTTTAACAATTTTTTTGTGCTAATCGTTACGACCCTGACTTCCATCCTGACCGCACGTATGCTCGGAGTAGAGGGGAAAGGAGAACTGGCGGCAGTTCTGTTCTGGCCTACGCTGATCGGCAGTGTGTTGAGCTTCGGGTTACCAACGTCGTTAATTTATAACATCAAGAAGAAAACAGGCACGACGGAAGAACTGCTGGCGTTGTCGCTCTGGATTCAGTTGCCTGCCAGCTTGTTGGCAGGGGCTGTGGCCTGGATATGCATGCCGCTGTGGCTGAATGGCTATGGTGCGGACATCATCCAACTGTCCCAGCTTTATTGTGCGGCAGCCATACCGCTGGCAGTGCTTACAGCGCTGACGACAGCATTGTCGCAAGGGCTGGATCGATTTAGCGTATATAACGGCCTGTTGTTTTACTACCCACTACTGAATTTCATCGGTCTGGTGACACTGTGGCTGATGGGCTTGCTCAATGTGCAACTGGCTGGAGCAGTGAATTTTGCCGCGAGTTTCCTTGCACTAGTGTGGGCGTTCCTCCGTTTGCGCAAGTATATGAATTTGCGTACTTTCCGCCCATTTACCAGCCGCCAAGTGCTTCGTCCTTATTATAGCTATGGAGCGAGGGTTTACGGGATGGAGTTGATGGGGACGCTGTCCACACAAACGGACAAAATCGTTATTGTGGCACTGCTATCACCCAAAGCGTTCGGCCTGTACTCTGTCGTCTACGCCTTGTCTCGTGTGTTCAATGTAGTGCAAAATGCCGTCACTAACGTTACCTTTCCAAAGGTTACGGGAATGGAGCACAGCAAGATTGTCGAAACGGTAGGACGTGCTTTTCGCATCTCTATGGCTGCGATGCTAATCGTCATTGTGCCTGCTCTCTTCATTGGACGATACATGCTGGGTTTGCTGTACGGCCCCGCTTTTCTGGAAGCATCGCTAACGTTCTACCTGCTGTCACTGGAATGTATCATTGGTGGCGGCTCATGGATTCTGGCTTCGGCCTTTAACGCGCTGGGGCGTCCGGGACTGGTATTGTTCCGGCAAATTGTAGCCTATGCGATCACCGTCGGTCTGTTTTTTATTTGTACACCGATCTTCGGTCTGGATGGCATTGCGATTGCTTTGCTTGTAGGCGCTTGTGTTCGGTTGGCGTTCTCACTGTTCTCGTTCCCCATGTTTTTCAATGTTCCGCTATCACGGATCATTTTTGATAAAAGTGATATTACATTCGTCATTCAGACAATACAAAAGAAGCGCAGGAAGGGAGAACTGAAAGATGCCGAATTTGCATCCCATGGCTAAACTGAAAAACAAGCTGAGCGTCATTCTCGACGTAGTCCCCCAAGGTTCGAACATCATTTATGTCGACTATCCCGTCTATAATAACGGTGGGGATGTACTCATCATGAAAGGCACTGAGGCGTTCTTCAAGGATAATGGCATCCGTGTCCGTGCCCGTTATAGCGCCATGGATATTCCCGATCAGCTTCAAATTCCGGGCGACTGGATTATCGTGTGCCACGGCGGCGGCAACTTCGGCGATCTCTATTCAAATCACCAAAATTTGCGAGAACGCATCGTTCGTGATTTCCCTAACCACCGAATTGTGATTATGCCGCAAACGATCCACTTTCAATCTGAACAGAAGGCTAATGAGGTCGCTGCCCTGTTTAATGCTCACCCGGATCTACATATGTTTGTGCGGGATACACGCTCTTATCAGTGGGCTAAGGACAAGCTGAACCAGTGCAGTATCACACTATGTCCTGATATGGCTCACCAGCTCTGGCCATTGAAGCCGACTACGGAAACCGTGAAGGACGTACTGTACTTCCTGCGTACGGATATTGAAACGGTGGGGGGCCAAAAAAAATTCGATGACGAGGCTGATGCCTCACACCGTCTGGACTGGGATACTTTATTCACTCCGCTGGAAGTGAAGGGGATCGTCTATTTCCAAAAGTTTTACCGTCTGAATAAGAAAATTGGTGGCCCGTTGCCTACCCGTACATTCTGGTACAAGTACACAGACCATCTTATGAACAAAGCGGTTACCCTGTTCAGTTCTTACCGCGAGGTTCGCACTTCACGGTTGCACGGTCACATTCTGGCCTGCCTGCTTGATATGCCGCATGTTGTCATTGACAATTCTTACGGCAAGAATTCGCAATATTATAATACCTGGACACAGCCGAATCCGAAGGCAAAGCTGTTCAGTGAAACACCTGAAGCATTAGAGCAGCCGTCTTAATCGTAAGAAAAGCTAGTTAGAGACCTCCTGAACACTTCATTGGTTTAGGAGGTTTTTGGTTCAGTACTACAAAGAGCATAAGTTTAATTTAATTAGATAAACAATTAAGGTAATGAATATTTTAATGACTTAATCTATAAGAGAGGATATTTTCGCTCTATTTTGACAATTCATTTCATGAATAGATATAATTTATGGGATAAAACTTGCAGAAAAGCGCGGAATTCTCCAGCTTTTGCTGTACATCACATGATCGTATATTTATTTAAATGAATCGAGGCTGACGAATGAGCAATCAATCGATGGACATGCTTCTCACGAAGGATATCGTGCGTGAAGGGGAACCGATTTTGCGCACAAAGGTTGATCCGGTATGTCTGCCGCTGTCTGAAGAGGATCTTCAACAGATGCAATGGATGCTGGATTACCTGAAAAATAGCCAAAATGAAGAGCTGGCCACCCGCTATGAGCTGCGCCCGGGTGTAGGGCTATCCGCCAACCAGGTTGGGTTGAATAAAAGAATGTGTGCTATTTATTATGAAGATGGAGACCAAACGGTAGAATATGGCCTATTTAATCCGAAGCTGGTCAGTCACTCTACATCCATGATTTACTTGGAACAGGGTGAGGGATGCTTGTCTGTAGATCGGTATATACCCGGATATGTACCGCGTTACGAGAAGATTCGCATCAAGGCCAATTTGCCGGACGGAACTCAGGAGCTGTTAACGTTTAAGGGTTATGCAGCGATTGTTGTACAGCATGAAATGGACCATCTGGATGGCATTATGTTCTATGACCGTATCAACCCGGAAGATCCGCATAAGCTGCCACAGGGAGTGCATATCGAACCTTTTGTACGTAAATAGTTCGTGATCTGTAAAGTGTGGTGACTCCGTTCACCACCTTTTTATTTTGCAAGAAAATATGGATATAAATGTTGTGAAGCTTTAAACTGAAAACATGTAAGCGCTTATCTTGTGGGAGGGATGGCATGAATCGTGGAGTATGGCTTCTGATGAGTAATATGCGTATGCGGAATAAGCTGCTGTTCTCCTACGTACTAATTGTCATGATTCCGGTGCTGGTGGTTGGCGGCTGCGTAACTTTTTATTTGCGAGAGCAGGCATTGAATAGTGCAATTGCCCAGACGGTAAACAATGTGGAAAAGATCAAAAGCCAGACGGCAAATTTACTACGTGTGCCAACGGATATTTCAAATGGGTTGATGTTCGATAAAAGGCTGAGGGAAATGGCAAACCGACGGTATCCGGGTATGGTAGAGCTGATGAATGCGTATCATCAATACAAGGATTTTAATGAGTACACTCAGCAATATAGAGAGGTTGCTACCATTCGGTTCTATTCGTACAATCCGACGCTTGTCAATAATCTGGAGTTTATTCCAGTGGACTCTAACATTGAGCGGCAGCAGTGGTTCCAGACGGCTTTGAAGGGGACGGCGATTAACTGGTTTTACATTCAGGATAAGGAGGATAACCCAGTTAATCGCCTCAGCCTGGTACGGCAAATTCCTTTTCCCGAATACAATTCCAAGGGAGTTCTGATGATTGCACTGAGTCAGACCGAGTTGAATCATATGCTAAGCAAGGAGCCCTTTGAAACATTGATTGCGGATCGTAACGGGATTGTGGTCGCAGCTACCCATCCACAGTCGGTAGGTCAGACGTTGACCGATTTACATTTAGGCTTTGATGTCCAGCGTGCAGGTAAGGGGATATATGAAGCAAAAATCAACGGAACGCCCTCGAACATTATTGTGGATGAGCTGCTGCCAACCTCAAGTGTGAGCGGATTGACAATTATTTCGGTGTTTTCCACGGAACATATTGTGCAGGGGGCGAACCGGGTCAGCCTGATTGGTGCATTATGTGTACTAGCGGTACTCATCATGGCGCTGATTCTGATTACCATCATTTCCTGGCTTATTACCAAACGGCTCCAGCGGTTGAGCTATGAGCTGGGTCAAGTAGCTGCGGGTGATTTTCATGTAGTATCCAGTGTGGAGGGAAGGGACGAGATCGGTGATTTATCGCGCCGTTTCAACTACATGGTAAGTAGTATCCGCCAGCTTATGGCACAGGTCTATGAGACGAGTGAGCATAACAATAAGCTTGAATTGGCACAAAAGGATATCAAGCTAAAAATGATGGCAAGCCAAATTAATCCGCATTTTCTGTTTAACGCGTTAGAATCCATTCGAATGAAAGCACATTTGAATGGGGAAGCGGAGATTGCAACGACGGTCCGTTTGCTTGGCAGGCTGATGCGCAGGAATCTGGAGATTGGCAGTGGTAAAACAACCGTATTACAGGAACTGGATATGGTGCGATCCTATTTGCAAATTCAGCAGTTCAGGTTTGGGAATCGTTTGGTCTATGAAGTGAATTTGGAAGAAAGCGCGAAGGACATGTCGATTCCTCCCTTAATCATACAACCGCTAGTGGAAAATGCAGTTATTCATGGCCTAGAAAATAAGGAAGAGCCAGTTACCGTGAAGGTAGATATCACAATAGAACAAAGAGAACTGCACATTAAAGTGGCTGATGATGGAATTGGCATGAAGGAAGAGCAACTGACCCGTCTGTTGGCTCGGATCACGGGTACGGAGGAGCCGGAAGGGAGCAGTATTGGTCTGCGTAATGTTCATCAACGTCTGACATTGATGTATGGTGAACGTTATGGTCTGCATATTGAAAGCGCATTACAGGTAGGAACAACCGTATACTTTTCCATACCAAGGGAGGAAGCGTCGAATGTATAAAGCGATGATTGTAGATGATGAGCCTGCGATTCGTGAAGGACTGTCTTCCATTATTGACTGGGGAGATTGTGGCTTTCGCATCGTCGATACGGCAGAGAACGGACGCGAGGCTCTGGAAAAGTTCGGAGAGCATCGACCGGAACTGGTCATTGTAGATATTCGTATGCCTGGGATGAGTGGGTTGGAGGTTATACAAAGCATACGCCAAATGAATGGGGAGCCGTATCACTTTCTCATTTTAAGCGGATATGCAGACTTTAATTATGCTAGGCAAGCCATGGGATTCGGGGTGGATGGTTATTTATTGAAGCCCGTTGATGAGGAAGAAATGACGCTGGAGCTAAAGCGAGTACGGCAAAGCATTGAAAACGAAAAGGGAGATGGAAAGTGGGGGAGTCCGTCTTCGCATGAGCGCGATTGGATCGAAGCATTGCTGTTTCCGGTTCATGGAGAACATGCTCGTAATGCTGTAGAACCCAGCCATCGTGCATCCAAGCAGGCTGAACACCAAAACGGCGGTGGAAAACACGGACAACAGCCAGCGTTACCAGCCTTGGACTGGAGTAGCTATCAGGTGGTTTTGCTGGATTTGCGTATACCTGACTGGGATCGGCAAGCCCGGCAGCTGGCAGCAAAGCAGCGGCTGGCCGAATTGTGTCGTGAGCAGGGTAGAGGCATTGTGTTTGAGGCTGGAATATATACGGGCCTATTGCTTCCCGCCATGTTAAAAACGGAAAAAGATGCTGTTCAGTTGTTGGCTGCATGGCGACAGGAGCTAAAACCGTGGGTAAATGAAATCTATGGGGCTGCCGGCGCTCCGGTAGACATTCTTAAGGAGATCCCCAAATCTTTTGAGCAGGCGTTACGATTATTGGAGCGTACGTTTTTGTTCCGGGCAGAAAGAGTCATGCTTCCCGGCGACCTACATGAATGGGAGACAGTCCCTGCTGAAATGGATGAAGCGTCTGACAGAGCATCAGATGATCCCATGCGTTATGCAGAAAAGCTGTACTACGCGCTGGATATGGCTAATGGTAAAGCGGCGACCCGTGTCATTAAGGACATGGAAGTCCAATTTCCCCAGATTTATCGTACAGAATCTGCAATTAAGGCGGCATTCGCTCAGACATTCACACTCGCACTGAACAAATATGCAGCTGGACAGGAACACAGCCGGACCGTGCTGGAGGAGCATTCCAACTTGATTACCAATGTATATGCCTATTCAACATTGGGCGAGCTGGTGGATCACTCGCTCGAACATGTGTTGCAGTGGATTGGCCAGACTGATACGGGTGGCAAGGAGATCATCATGAAGCAAATGATTGACTTTATACATGGTCATTATGATGAAAATTTGCGACTGGAGTTACTGGCAGATATGTTCAATTACAATAGTGGGTATTTGGGCAAACTGTTCAAAAGTCATACAGGCGAGGCCTTTAATGCCTACCTGGATAAGGTAAGGATTGAGCGAGCAAGGGAATTGCTTGCACAGGGGATTAAGGTACACCAAGTGGCGGGCCGCGTGGGGTATGCGAATGCAGATTATTTTCATAGTAAATTTAAAAAGTATGTTGGAATGTCACCTTCCTCTTACCGTAATCAGGTCCAAAAGAACGGAGGAACAGATGGCTGTTGATCGATTCCCTAGGTTTAACGTTATGAAGTCTCTCTTGCAGATGTCGGAGGTATCCCCTCCGAATGAAGAGAGGCTCTTTTTATATATATTGAAAAAGACAGATCAATAGAAAATGTCACATTGATTATGGAATTTAGGGCATTTCCGTAGAAAAGCCATCGTTATGACACAACTTTGACACGATGTTCACATTTTTGATTCAATTTCATTTAAATTTATTCTATATAATGGGGATAATCTGAAGCCCGGTTATGGCAACCATGGCAAGTTAGCTGAGTGGGTCATTTCCTAAAAAAGTGACGGTTTCATATGTAAGAGTGTGAATATAATCACAAATACAAAAGACTTCAGATCACAAACATTAAATCATTGTTAAGGGAAGTACAGGGGAGGAGCAGCATCATGGACGTATTGGATTTGGCACGGTTGCAGTTTGCAACCACTACGATTCTTCATTTTGTTTATGTGCCGATCTCCATTGGATTGTCATTGTTGGTGGCAATTATGGAGACTATGTATGTTATCAAGAAAAATGACTTGTACAAAAAAATGGCTCAATTCTGGGGAACGTTTCTGCTGATTAACTTTGCACTGGGCGTAGTCACCGGGATTTTGCAAGAATTTCAGTTCGGGATGAACTGGTCGGACTTTTCCCGTTTTGTGGGTGATGTATTTGGTACGCCGCTGGCGATTGAAGCGCTGCTTGCATTTTTCCTGGAATCGACATTTATCGGATTATGGGTATTCGGTTGGGAAAGATTGTCCAAAACGGTCCATTTAATTTGTATGTGGTTGGTATCTATCGGTACGATGTTATCGGCATTGTGGATTCTAGCTGCTAATTCATTCATGCAGCGTCCAGTAGGATATGAGATTCAAAATGGACGTGCAGAAATGAAAGATTTTGCCGCTCTGCTAACGAACGAACAACTGCTATGGGAATTTCCGCATACGCTGTTTGCTGCTTTTGCGACAGGAGCATTTCTGATCGCGGGTATCAGTGCATGGAAGCTGATGCACAAAAAGAATCTGGACTTTTTTAAACCTTCTTTTAAATTGAGTATTATTGTTGCATTAATTAGCGCCATTGCTATTCCGTTGTTTGGTCATGGACAGGCTCAATATTTAGTGAAAACACAACCGATGAAGATGGCTGCCAGTGAGGGCTTATGGGAGAACAGCGGTGACCCCGCTCCTTGGACAGTTATCGCATGGATTGATCCTGGAAAAAAGGAAAATACCTTTGAGATTAAAGTTCCTTTTGCTTTGAGTTTTCTATCCTATAGTAAATTTACCGGCTCTGTGCCTGGTATGAATGAGCTGCAAGCCCAATATGAAAAAACGTATGGTCCGGGCGATTATATCCCGCCAGTACGTACCACGTTTTGGAGCTTCCGCATTATGATTGCGGCTGGATGTGGCATGATTGCACTCGCCTTATACGGGGCTTACCTGACGTTCCGTAAAAAGCTGGAAGGTTCACATCGCTGGTTCTTCCGTCTGATGATATGGGGGATATCCCTTCCATTCATTGGGAATACTTCAGGTTGGATCATGACTGAAATAGGTCGCCAACCGTGGACGGTATTTGGTTTGCTTCAAACGAAAGATTCTGTTTCGCCTACCGTTGTGGCAGGAGAAGTGCTATTCTCGTTCATCTCATTTACTACATTGTATTTAATTTTAACAGGTGTGCTGGCGTTTCTGTTTTACCGTACGGCTCGTAAAGGTCCAGATATTGAGCCACATCAGCAAACGGTAATTCATGATCCTTTTGCTCAAGGGGGTGACACCATTGTCGCTAAATGATTTATGGTTCTTATTGATCGCTGTGCTGTTTACCGGCTTCTTTTTTCTGGAGGGCTTTGATTTTGGCGTAGGAATGGCCACAGGATTGGTGCCGCGTAATGACCAACAAAAACGTTTGATGATCAATACGATTGGTCCATTCTGGGATGCCAACGAAGTGTGGCTGATTACAGCAGCAGGTGCAATGTTTGCCGCTTTTCCGCATTTTTATGCGACTATGTTCAGCGGATATTATCTCGTATTTGTGTTTATTTTGCTAGGTTTGATCTTGCGTGGAGTTTCTTTTGAGTTCCGCGGAAAGGCTGAAGGAAAATGGTGGACAGGAACGTGGGATGCCTGCATTCTGATTGGCAGCTTTCTACCGCCGATGCTGTTCGGTATGGCTTTTGCGGCTTTGGTGAAAGGTGTACCTATTCAGCAAAACATGGATTTGAAAGCTGGATTTTCCGATGTATTCAATGGATATACCGTATGGATTGGACTGACAGTGGTCGGAATGTGCCTAATGCACGGACTGACGTTTATTTCTCTGCGGACGATTGGAGAAGTACGGGATCGTGCTCGCGTGATGGCATCCAAATTTCTTCCGGTATTGGGCATTTTACTTGCGGGCATGGTGGTATGGACTTATTTTGCAACGGATTTATTTGCGCGTCGCGGTCCCTTTATGTATGCTGCGGTAGCAGTCGGAATTGTCGCCTATGTGCTGACGTGGTACTTCCTGAAGCAGCGCCGCGAAGGATGGGCCTTCGGGATGACAGGTGCAGTGATTTTGCTGACCTTCGTTTCGTTATTCGTCGGTTTGTTCCCAAGATTTATGGTGAGCTCGATTAACAGTGCTTTTGATTTGACGATTTATAATGCAAGCTCCAGTCATTACACACTGAAAGCCATGACGATTGTTGCAGCAACGCTTTTACCCTTTGTGCTGGCTTATCAGGCGTGGAGCTATTTTGTTTTCCATAAGCGTCTCAGTGAGAAGGATCATCTGGAATACTAATGGATAAAGCCTGGTTTGAATTAAAGGGCATTCGGCCAGTAATGCTGCTGCTGGCCGCCCTTTCCCTGCTCCAGGGAGCAGCGGTAATTACACAAGCCATCTTTTTGGCAAAGGCTGTAACGGTTTTGTTTAATAAAAATCCGCTGGTAATGGCTTGGCCATCGCTGGCGTTGTTTTTCGCGGCTTTTGCAGTGAGGCATACGATGATTTGGCTGCAACGCCGGACAGCCGGTCGTTTCGCCGAAGCAGCAGGCGCTTCCTTACGGGAGCGTCTGCTTGCGCGTTTGTTCGAGCGGGGTCCGGGTTTTGCAGCGCAGGAAGGAAGCGGCAAGTTGGTGACGCTAGCGCTGGATGGTGTGGATCGGTTTCGCAATTATTTGGAAATATCCATTCCTCGTATAATAGACATGATGGCTGTAACCTTACTGGTGCTTGTGTATGTTTTCACATTAGATATGATTTCAGGTGTGATTTTGACGACTACGATGCCGATTTTGGTGGGCTTCTTTATTTTACTCGGCTTGGCGGCGCGAAAACAGGCAGACAAGCAGTGGCGTTCCTATCGTCTATTATCACATCATTTCACGGATTCGTTGCGTGGCCTACAGACACTAAGGTTTTTGGGACGCAGTCGGGCGCATGGGGAAACCGTAGGGAAGGTCAGCGACCAATACCGTACGGCAACGATGCGTACGCTGCGGGTAGCGTTTCTTTCTTCATTTGCCCTCGATTTTTTCAGTATGCTGTCGGTCGCTTTTGTAGCAGTAGGCTTGGGGCTGCGTCTGATTAGTGGTTCGGTGGGACTGGAGGCAGCGCTTGCGGTGCTTATTCTGGCACCGGAATATTTTATGCCTATACGCCAGTTGGGATCAGACTATCACGCTTCATTGGACGGTAAGGAGGCTTGGGGAGCGATACGCTCCATTCTCGTTTCAGAGGATGAAACGATAGAGCCGAAGACAGCTAATGATAAAGGATTAGACATCACGGGGCAGGACATCCTCAAGCTGTCCGATGTGTGTTTTCTTAATGAAGACGGCTCCGCCCGGCTTGAACATGTGTCTGCAAGTGTTGAACCGCACATGAACATGATTGGCATCGTCGGAGCGAGCGGTGCAGGCAAAACGACATTGCTTAGTCTGCTTGGCGGCTTTTCTGACCCCACTTCAGGTGAGCTGACCCTTAATGGATGCCGATTATCTGCGGATACCAAAGCTGAATGGCAACGGTATATTGCCTATATTCCACAGCATCCTTACTTGTTTAGCGCTACTTTGGCAGATAATATTCGCTTTTATGAACCGGAAGCATCCAACCAGCAGGTAGAGTGGGCGATTGACGCGGTTGGACTGCGTGAACTGGTGAATGGCCTTCCGGGTGGATTGGATGAGCCTATTGGGGAAGCAGGTCGGACATTGAGTGGAGGGCAGGCGCAGCGGATTGCCTTGGCGCGGGCTTTGCTTAGTAACCGTCCGATCATTTTATTGGACGAGCCTACGGCACATTTGGATATTGAGACAGAATGGGAGTTAAAACAGACCATTTTGTCCGTATTGAAACACAAAAGAATGTTTCTTGCCACCCATCGGCTGCATTGGATGCCGGATATGGACTGTGTCTGGATGATGAATCAAGGCCGTCTGGAAGAGGTAGGTTCCCATCAGCAACTAGTTGCCCAAAAGGGAGAATATTACCGATTGCTGACGGGAATGTCGGAAGGAGGGGACGGACGAAATGAGAGCAACGGACAATAGTAGCCAAGGCTGGTTTTTGCCTTATCTGAAACACTATTTTTGGGCCTTTCTAGCAGCAGCTCTTTTGGGTGCACTGTCCATTGGGTGTGCAGGCGCGCTGCTCTTTACGTCCGGCCATCTGATTACTCGCTCGGCCCTAAAGCCTGAAAATATATTAATGGTGTATGTGCCAATTGTGCTTGTGCGAACGTTTGGTTTTAGTAAAGCCGTCATTCAGTATCTGGAACGCTTGGTAGGCCATGATGCTGCGCTGCGCCTTGTGTCTCGTATGCGGGTACGCTTGTATCGGGCAGTGGAACCGCAGGCGCTGATGATTCGCAGCAAATTTCGTACAGGGGATCTATTGGGATTGCTGGCGGAGGACATTGAGCAGCTTCAAAATATCTATCTGAAGCTGGTTCTGCCTGCGTTATCGGCTTTGCTGATTTATGCAGCAGGCATCTTGGCGCTTGGCTGGATGGACGGAACATTTGCCTTGCTGATGGCGCTATATGGGGGATTTTTGCTTTTCATCGCCCCGGCTATCTCACTTTGGACCTCACTCGCCAAACGGCGTACGTTCAAGCAGGAACGGAGTAAAGCCTATCAGGAACTGACGGATGCTTTGTTCGGCATGAGTGATCTGGTGCTGAGTGGACGGACTGGGCATTTCCTTAACACCTTTACACAACGGCACAAGAGGGCTGCCATGGTGGAAAATTCACTTCGTCGGAACGAGTGGCGTTCTCATTGGATCGCACAATGCCTTGTAGGCGGCGGAATTGTAATTATGACTGTGTGGGCCGGAGGACTGGTAGCACAGAATCGCATTGAAGCCACATGGCTGGCATCCTTTGCCTTAGTAACTTTTCCGTTGCTGGATGCCTTCGTTCGCGCTGGAGAAGCGGTGGTTCATACGCCGGAGTATCAGGATTCACTTCGACGGCTAAAGGATTCCGAGAAAGGTACATCTGCACTTGCAGCACGATCAGATGCAGGACAAGCAGCAGACGATGCAGCAGATACTAAAGAAGAACAGGCTACCGCTCAGCGATTAAGCCACGGGGGAGACCTACTGCTGAACAACGTAAGCTTCCGCTATGCGGCAACGCAGGAATGGAGTGTGCGTAATATCTCCCTACACGTACCGCAGGGGGGGAAGGTTGCATTGCTTGGCCGCAGTGGTGCGGGCAAGTCTACGCTGCTGAATCTGATTCAGGGAGCATTGCAACCTGATGAAGGGAGCGTCACTGTCGCAGGCGTGCCCGTATTTACAGGTGGAGCATACTCCAGTCTGTTTGCGGTGCTAAACCAGCAACCGTATTTATTCGATACGACGGTAGCGAACAATATTCGTTTAGGGCGACCCGACGCCACACTCGATGAGGTTCGTGCAGTGACGGAGCAGGTAGGGCTTGGAGCCCTGATTGATTCTTTACCAGAGGGTTACGATACAAGAATGCAGGAGACGGGCCTTCGCTTTTCCGGTGGAGAAAGGCAGCGCATTGCACTGGCGCGGATTTTGCTGCAAAACCATCCGATTGTTTTGCTGGATGAGCCGACAGTGGGGCTTGATCCACTGACGGAGCATGAACTTATGCAGACGATGTTTCGCGTACTGGAAGGCAAAACATTGATCTGGATCACTCATCATCTCACGGGGATGAAGCATATGGACGAGGTGATCTTTATGGAACAAGGCACCATCTCCATGCGAGGCAGTCATGATGAGCTTTGGCGCGATCATGCCCGGTACCGTAATCTGTATAAGCTGGATCATCCGGGTCTGGAAAAATAGTGATGATCACCGTGTCGGATAATATGATTCATCTGCTAGAAGCTTTGAAACAAGGTATTTAAAATTTCGATTAACTTTTATATACTGGTTAGAGTTGATGCGTCACATGTCATGTAGACATTCAACTGGAGGGGGCTGAAAGAAATGAAAACACTCATCTCTAAACATTGGCATTTGATGCTGATTGGTTTTGTAGCCCTGATCATGGGCGGGTTTGTCTTGTTTTATTTTCAGGGGAGCGTGTCGTCGTTTCCGGCC
>RCUE01000116.1_pt1 | contig 31901 bp, 32 predicted proteins | sample 2166111 | NCBI WGS metagenome assembly RCUE01 (sample SAMN09930795, study PRJNA488358) | compost metagenome | feature: garden; material: soil; isolation source: compost soil in phenylacetonitrile-enriched culture | place: Germany: Experimental Botanical Garden Goettingen | collected 2016-01-27 | reverse complement strand
TCTGCATCCAGCAAATCAGCAATACGAATACCGTTACGTGCAGCTTTATCCATATAAGCAGGGCCGATCCCTTTACGGGTAGTACCAATTTTGTTAGGACCTTTGCGGTCTTCTTCCAGCACATCCAGCGTCATATGGTACGGCATAATCACATGTGCGCGGTCACTAATGACCAGATTTTTTGTGGAAAATCCATTATCATGAATGTAAGTAATTTCTTCAATAAGAGCGGCTGGATTTACTACCATGCCGTTGCCAATAACACACTTTTTATCTTCATAAAAAACGCCGGATGGAATCAGGCTCAGCTTGTACTTTTTACCGTCAATGAGAATCGTATGACCAGCATTGTTTCCGCCTTGGTAACGGGCCACTACTTCAGCGCTTTCCGCCAGATAGTCCGTGATTTTACCTTTGCCTTCGTCTCCCCATTGTGTTCCCACAACGACTACAGTTGACATGTTTCATTCCTCCGTGGAGTGCCCACAGACACTCTGATTTTGAGCTGACACACTACGCATATCCGACTTCAACCGCCTGAGCGAGCAGATATGGAGCGCTCTCGGACAGCAGGAAAAAACGTCCGTCGCAGACATTCCGTAGGTTCGGAAAGCCCCGGGCGTAATGTTCTCCCCACTGCGTTGAAGCAGCACTATAAGTGTAACAGCACCATTTTTTAAAGTCAAATAAAAAGCGAACATTATATTACATGAAAATAGTATTGTTCGTAATTGAGAGTTTCATTCCTTATATGAAAATATGTGAATTCTATAAAAAAGGACCCCTTCGAGATCGCGAAATCCGCGTCGAAAGAGCCTTTTTTAATGATACTAATATGTTATCCGGCGAACGCATCCGAATGGGCACGCTCGTAATTAGCGAATTTATTATAATTTTTGAGAAAGACCAACTCTACCGTACCGACCGGGCCGTTACGCTGCTTGGCAATGATAATCTCAATAATATTCTTCTTTTCTGTTTCCTGATTATAGTAATCATCCCGGTACAGAAACGCCACGATATCAGCATCCTGCTCGATAGAACCCGATTCCCGCAAGTCACTCATCATCGGCCGCTTGTCTTGACGCTGCTCCACACCCCGGCTCAGCTGGGAGAGGGCAATTACAGGCACTTCAAGCTCACGAGCGATTTGTTTCAATGTCCGTGAAATTTCCGATACCTCCTGCTGCCGGTTCTCGCCTGCTTTGCCTCGTCCGTGAATAAGCTGCAAGTAGTCGATTACGATCATACCCAGTCCCTTTTCCGCCTTGAGACGGCGGCATTTGGCACGGATATCCGCCACAGTGATGCCGGGTGTATCATCGATATAGATTTCCGCCTCTGACAAGGCTGCAATGCCCATCGTCAGCTTCGCCCAATCGTCGTCGCCTTTAAACTCACCTGTCCGCATGACGTTCGCGTCCAGATTGGCCTCGGCACAAATCATCCGCTGCACGAGCTGAGCGGCCGACATCTCCAGACTGAAGATGGCTACTGTCTCCTTTGCCCGAACCGCAACATTTTGCGCAATATTCAGAGCAAACGCTGTTTTACCTACGGATGGACGGGCGGCCACAATGATCAAGTCATTGCGCTGGAACCCCGCCGTCATCTTGTCCAAATCAACAAACCCGGACGGAATCCCAGTCGTATTGCCCTTGTTCTGATGCAGCAATTCAACGCGGTCAAACACTTCCATCACGACATCGCGGATGGCAATAAAACCACTACCTGAGCGCCCGTTAGATATCTCCATAATCTTGCGCTCAGCATCGCTCAGCATACCAGCGACATCCTCGCCACTGCTATAGCCTTCGCTCACAATCTGCGTAGCTGCACGAATCAAGCGACGAAGCATCGCTTTTTCTTCAATGATCTGGGCATAGTAATCTACGTTAGCCGCTGTTGGCACCCCGTGAGCCAGCTTCGCCAGATAACTGACACCACCGATATCCTCTAGCTGTCCCTTGTCCTGAATTTTCGAGGTCAGCGTAACCAAGTCAATCGGCTGTCCGGATTCACCCAGCTCAATCATTGCTTCGTAAATCATCTGATGAGCCTTATCATAAAAGTCCTCGGTCTGCACCCGCTCCATTGCGGTAATCAGTGCTTCAGACTGGAGCAAAATAGACCCGATAACCGCCTGTTCAGCCTCCAGATTTTGCGGAGGAATCCGATCAAAAAATTCGCCGCCCATAATTATTCTTCAGTCACCTGTACTTTCAGCGTAGCTTTGACCTCAGGATGAAGCTTAACGGTCATTTGAGTCACGCCCAACGTACGAATCGGTTCTTCCAGCTCAATTTTGCGTTTGTCCAGCTTGATACCAGTTTTAGCTACTGCCTCCGCGATTTGCTTGCTTGTAATCGCGCCGAACAGTCGTCCACCTTCACCAGCCTTCGCCTTGAGCTGAACCGTTGTCTCTTCCAGCTTTTTGCCGAGCGCTTGCGCCTCTTCCTTTTCCTCTTGCTTGCGCTTTTCCTCAGCAGCATTCTGGTTTTCCAGCGTCTTCATATTTCCTTCTGTCGCTGGACGGGCAACACCACGCGGCAACAGGAAATTCGCTGCATAACCGTCCGACACTTCCTTAATTTGCCCCTTCTTGCCTTGGCCCTTCATATCTTTAATGAATATCACTTTCATTCAAATAACCCCTCTTCCCCATCAATTTCGGCCAGCACGTCGACCACTCTGCGCTTAGCTTCCTCCAGCGGGCAATCCAGCTGAACCGCCGCATTCGTCAGATGTCCTCCGCCGCCTAGCCGTTCCATGACGACCTGTACGTTCATGCGTCCGAGTGAACGGGCGCTGATCCCCACCAGGCCGTCAGGACGTTCACTGACCACAAAGGAGGCCAGTACATCCGTCATATTGAGTAATGAATCCGCCACCTGAGCAATCAGGAGCTGCGGTATTTTCTGTCCGGGCTCAGTTACCGCAATTGCGATATGCCCATATATCATTTTAGCATGCTTAATAATTTCCGCCTTAGCAATATATTCATCCAGGTCCTCTTTTAACATGCGCTGGATCATAACTGTATCTGCTCCGCTACGCCGTAAAAAGCCGGCTGCCTCGAATGTACGCGAGCCTGTATGCAGGGAAAAATGCTTGGTATCCACCGTAATCCCTGCCAGCAGTGATGTTGCCTCCAGCGGTGTCAGTTGGACCTTCTCATGAATATATTGCAGCAGCTCGGTCACCAGCTCACAGGCCGATGACGCATAGGGCTCCAAGTAGATCAGAACCGAATCGTTAATAAATTCCTCGCCCCGACGATGATGGTCAACAACAACCACCCGACTAGCTGTCTGCACCAGACGCGGCTCAATCGTCATGGAGGCCTTGTGCGTGTCCACCACGACCAGCAGACTGTGCTCAGTCATCAGCTGGAGCGACTGCTCTGGTGTCATGAGCGCTTGCGATAGATTCTCATCCTTGTTTACCTGCTCCATCATTCGGTCGATAGACGGATTGGATTTATCGAGTACGATATGTGCCTCTACATTGTAAAGTGCCGCAGCCTTCCACACACCGATGGCAGCTCCCACCGCATCCATGTCCGGTATTTTGTGTCCCATGATCAGCACGCGGTCGCTCTCCTGCATCAGATCACGCAACGCATGTGCAATCACTCGGGCACGTACTCTGGTACGCTTCTCGACAGCATTGGACTTGCCTCCGTAAAAGGACAGGCGTTGTCCCGCCTTCACTGCTGCCTGATCGCCCCCACGTCCAAGCGCCATATCCAGACTGGATTGGGCCAGCTCGCCTAGCTCCTTGATGCTCTCTGCACCGAAGGACAAGCCAATACTCAGTGTCATCGGTACTTTCAAATCCGCCGTCATTTCCCTTACGGTATCCAGAATGACGAATCGACTTTGCTCCAGCTCCTGAAGTGCTTTATGGTTTAGCATAATGAGATAACGCTCAGAAGATAATCGACGCAAATAAATATTGTACTGATTAGCCCAGGATGTAATCTCACTTGACACCTTCGCAATAAGCGCGGTGCGTTGCTGATCGTCCATCCCCTGAGCAGCCTCGTCCATATTATCGAGCATGACGATACCGAGCGCCAATCGCTCGTTTTCATACTGCTTGCGTAGCACCGCCAACTCCGTGACTTCATACAAATATATCAGACGCTCATCGGGCACGATCAGAAACTGATAATGACGCTCATCATGCTGTAGCTCCACCTTCAGCTCACGAGCAGGCTCCTTTGTTTCCTTTTTGGTGCTTAGGGCACCTGCGAGTTGAGGAAACAAATCATGAAGAGACTCACCAATCAGCGATTGCTCCTCAAACATCTCCCCGGCAAACCGATTGTGCCATTCTACCGTTCGATTTTCACTGTATAAAATGATGCCGAACGGCAATGTGCTAATCGCTTCCCCTTCCACCCGCTTGATCCGGAAGGAAAGACCGCTGATATATTGATTCAGTTCCCGACGAAAATCCAATTCCGTCTTCAGCATCAGCCCGCCGAGCAAGAATGACAGCAGCAGTCCTATCACACCCAGTTCCCAGTTGTACATGGAAATACATATGACAAGCACCAGCAGCAGTAAAAACGCCCAGACCGTCTGATAGCCGTGCCAGCGTTTTTGTAGAAATTTAGGCATGACTGTTCACCCTATTTCTTTGATCTTGTAATAGCTTCACGCAGCGGAAAGGCCAAATCAATAATACCTATAATGCGGAGCGGCTGGAACACCAGAACGACGAGCGACAGCAGCAACGCAATCACCGGGCTCATTTTACGGCTATGCGTCCAGAAGTATACAAAACCAATTGTCTGGATAATAAAACATGCATGAATCAGCGGTAGCATACTAATGGAAACCATTTGAATCCAGCTGCTATCGGAAGACCCTGCTATCCATTCAATTACAATTGCCAGCAGATAATACCAGATCAGCGCGCGCGGTAGCCTCCACTCGCGGGCAGGCTTCATTTTGCGTACTGGTACATCGAGACTGCTCAATGCCGGACGTGCCAAAGCATGCGTAATCACTGCCAATATGAACGAGGTCACGATCAGCACATACGGAATTTTTCCAATCAGCATTGTGCCGAGTTTCTGCGTATCCTCTGCCGTCCAATTCATGTTTGAAAACATCGGATTAGCACTCAAAACCTGCTGTACAATACTTGCCGATATCGCAGCCTGATCACGAAGATACTGTGCAAGATCAAACCCAAAGGAATACGTGGCGATAAACAGAACAACCAACAACTCGGCTAAAATAATGCCCATTCCGGTCATCAACGCCTGAAAAGCAGGTCCTCCCTTTTTATATATCCGTCCCATCATGATTGAAGGAATCAGAAAATAAATCGCAGGGAGCAGCGAATACACATCGAGTAGCGCTATAATGAGCAGCACCGGTATGACGTGGACCAGAAATCCTTTGAAAGGCAGCGATGAAAACAATACAGCGCCAGGCACAATCAGCAAAAATACGGTAATGATTCTTAATGGTGTCAATAGAGTCAGCAGCAGAAGCAAATAAATGACGCTCCATGCTACAGTTGCCAAGCGGAATTTCAACGTTTTCACCTCTTACGCATATGTTCTTCCAGTGCGGAAATGTCCTGATACCAATCCTCCAGCTGGTGTCCTTCTTTTCTGTGCTTTCTTAGCTTGTCGATGAGTAGATCATCCAATTCACGGTAAGACACTCCAAGGCGCCTCCCCAAAATATAACTGCTCATCACTAAGCTCGCCAAGCAATCACCAATGCGGGCTGTACTGCCTTCCCACATTGCCTTAAACAAACGGGAGACTTGGTCCAGCACCTCTGTTTTAAGCCATTCAATAACCTTGGCTCGTTTAACTACATCCATTTCTTTAGGCATATGATGAAGAGTCACACCCCTCTGAAAAAGCTTTATTCTCCATTATAGCATATCCTATTCTGAAAATAACTGTAGGGTAAATTGTTATTTTCGGAGCAGCTTTGTTGCTTATTTTAGCTTGAAGTATTAAGCGATTCCCTGGATACAAATTTTTCACAATACTCAATAATCTGGCTCCGACGTACAATGCCAATAAACCGTTCCATATCATCTACAACGGGCACAAAGTTCTGTACCTTAGCCAAATTGATTAAATCCTCCATGTTAGCATCAATGGACACGGGCTTCATCGTAACCCGCAACGGAACGTCCTTAAGCATAAACTTAGAAGCGTTTTCAAAGGTGATTTTTCCCTCGGACTCTTTCATATGCCACAACAGATCACCTTCTGTAACCGTACCTGTATATCTACCTTCCTTATCTAAAATAGGAACCGCTGTAAAACGGTGATATTCCATCCGTTCCAACGTTTGCCGTAAAGTAGCATCCGCCGTTACACAAGCAACTTCCTGTTTGGGAAGCAAGAAAAAAGCGATATTCATGAGAAACGAATCCCCCTCAAAATCAAATATAAATCAATTGATTATTCACTGAATGTCCTGCTTGTCGGGAAGCCTCAGCGTCTGCGGGGTTGTATCGGAATCTAGCCAGTTGGCAATTATGAGTCTGGCATATTCAAGTTCCTGTTCATTAGCCCGGTCATAATACAGGCCCTTCTTCTTGAACCCTTCCCCCGTAATCGTAAAACTTGAAATTTGCGGATTCCCCTGTGAAATAGCCTGCTTGCCAAGCCCAGTAATAAAAGTAGGTTCCATGTCGGTTTTGAAATTGGCTCCCATAATATCGAGCAACTCTGGAATCTTGGTAATTCCGTTGATATTCAGCAGCTTATCCGCCATAGCGTTCAGGAAAATTTGCTGTCGTTTGGTACGATTGAAGTCGCTATCTTCCCGATATCTAACATAATACATGGCTTCCTCACCATTATAAAGCGGCTTGCCCGCCTCAATACGGAACTTGATATGCAGCGGATTCTTATTCTCAATGGGCTTGTCGATTGGAAGCACAACTCCACCCACCGCATTCACCGCATCCTGAATACCCTGGAAATTAATCGTAGCATAATAATCGGGCTTATGCTCCATCAACTTCTCTACTGTAGCCATGGACATATCTTCGCCTCCGAACGCATAAGCATGCCCCAACTTATCAAAATCATCCTCGCCATCGCGATTCGGATCATGTCCGGCAATCTGTACGTACGTATCCCTTGGAATAGAAACCAGAAGCACACGCGATTCCGCGGGCCGTACTACCGCATACATAACCGTATCCGAGCGACCACGCGCCTTTTCATTGGGTCTTTGATCCGTACCCAATAACAGTACCGAAAAAGGTTCCTTACGGTAAGCTACTGTCTCTTGCTGCTGCTGTTCCCCGGATTGTCGGGGCTGATAGGATTTCTCCAGCTTGCTTTCCAACGTCGGTGATACAAACCAGTCAAAAGCCACCAGTGTCAGCTGTTTGCGGAACAGGTAGCCTCCCAATGCAATCAAAAATAAAACAATACATGAAATATATAGAGCGGTAAACCTCTTTTTCTTTTTGGGCTTTCCACTGGTCCTTCTCTTATGTCTTCTCTCCATAACAGGTACCTTCCTTCTTTCCGTCACAAATCCCATCTCTTCATTAAACCAAATTGGTCCCACATGAAGCTGAAACTTCCCCTCAAAGCATAAAAGGTCTGCTACCTTGTTGTCAAAAGTGTCATGGCGTGGTCAGCTCCTCGAATTCATACCAAAAAGGGCCTCGACCTCACGGTCAAAGCCCCAATTCATGTTTTTATTCGTATCCTATGTAGCTTTCAAAGTCATTTTTCCCTTAATGTGGAGCCAGTTTCGCCAAATTTTGTAGTCGCACCGGAAAAGAAGTCGACAGGGCAAAACCATAATCGAACAACCTCCGGGTCTGCTCAAAACGCTCTTCCTTGCTCGGAGCACCCAGCACCACAGCAACTAGCCGTCTTCCATGCTGCTCAGCGGTACCCGTGAAGCAGTATCCAGCATCGCTTGTGTACCCTGCTTTCAGTCCGTCTGTTCCCGCGTAAGAGTACGGTCCAGCCAAGGAAGGCAGCATCCAGTTCGTATTACTAATGTAGATGCCTTTATCCTTCAACTCCATCTGCGTACGACTGGACGTTCTCAAAATCTCCGGGTGTGACGTAATCAAATAGGAGGCCAACTTCGCCGTGTCGCTTGCTGTCATTTTCGTCTCTCCCTGAATATCCTCAGGGTGATTCGGCCCCAATTCACTCTGACCTGCACCAGAGGCATTGCTGAAGCGACTATCGGATGACAACCCAATTTGAGCAGCTTTTCCATTCATACGCTTCACAAAAGCTGATTCATTCCCTGCTGAACGCTCGGCTAACGCGACAGCGGCATCATTCGCTGAATACACAACCATACTCTGGAACAACTCGGATACGGTCATCCTTTCACCATACCGAAGAGACAGATTTACACCACCCACCGTACTCGCGTAACGGCTAATTCGCACTTCATCATTCCAACCTAACCGTCCGGCCCGAATATCCTCCAGCACCAATAGCTCGGTCATGAGCTTGGACATATTTGCGGAAGGCATAGGTGTATCACCGTTCACATCCATCAGCAATTCCCCAGTATGCATGTCCATCAGCACCGCTGCCTCTGCATCCACATTCGGCTTTCCGATCAACAGGCGGGGTCCAAGTGTAATAAAAATCAATATAATAAGTAACGGGACGACAATAGCCCAACGTATCCAGTGTTTTTTCATCATCGTAATAACCTCCATACTCTATTAGACGATGAAAAATCCATTTTGTCTGCAATTTTTCGAAAAAAAGATACAATTTTTTTACCTTTTTTATTCCACGCCAAAATATCCGTCAATTCTGCTTCAGGATGACGGATATTTTGCTGTCCTAATTATTATATTTTAGGCAAAGTGACAGGCTACAAAATGCTGATCGCCCGCATCGCGGTATACCGGAATCTCTGTTTTACAACGTGCTTCTGCCATAGGACAACGTGTATGAAACTTGCATCCTGAAGGCGGATTGGCCGGAGATGGGATGTCTCCTTTCAACACAATCCGTTGTCTCTTAATCGTGGGATCGGGAATCGGTACTGCCGATAGCAGCGCCTTCGTGTACGGATGAAGTGGATTACTGAACAGTTCCTCCTTGGAGGAAAGTTCTACCATTGAACCCAGATACATCACACCAATCCGGCTACAAAGATGCTCGACTACACTTAGATCATGCGAGATGAACAGATAGGTCAATTGGCGTTCCTGCTGCAAATCACTTAACAAGTTAATGATCTGGGCCTGAATAGACACATCCAGAGCAGATACCGGCTCGTCAGCCACAATAAAATCAGGATTCAAAATCAAAGCCCGTGCAATCCCGATCCGCTGACGCTGACCGCCAGAGAACTCATGCGGATACCGATCATAATGATACGAGGACAGGCCGCAAATATTCAGCGTTTCATTGACCTTCTTCCGCAGCTCACTACGATCAATCAACCCGTGATCCAGCAACGCCTCTCCAATGGCTTCACCGACCTTAATTCTCGGATTCAGTGAGCTAAAAGGGTCCTGAAAGACGATTTGCAACTTCGGACGAAGCGCACGAATCTGCTCTTTGTTTAACGCATGCAAGTCTTCTCCTTTATATCGTACCGATCCCTCTGTCTTATCCATCAATCTGAGAATTGTTCGTCCAATCGTACTTTTGCCGCAACCCGATTCTCCTACCAGACCGAAGGATTCACCCTTATGAATGTTAAAGGATACATCATCGACTGCTTTCACATGTCCGACAGTACGCTGAAAAATCCCGCCTGTGATCGGGAAATACTTTTTCAGCCCTTCCACTTGAATCAAAGGCTCGCTCATATCCGTTGCCCTCCTTCTTTCTCATATAGCCAGCAGGCAACCTTATGACCATTCTCCTTTTCATTCAAGGGAGGAGCCTGATCCTTGCAAATTTGCATACAATGGGAGCACCGATCATGAAAATGACAATTTTCCCCCAACTCAATCGGGTTTGGAACCTGTCCTGGGATGGAATACAGTCGATCCATTTTCTGATTAATGACGGGCTTCGCCTTTAGTAAGCCTTGAGTATATGGATGCTGCGGATTTTTAAACAGCTCAATGACAGGCGCCTCTTCAATGACGTTTCCAGCATACATAACGACCACATAGTCAGCCATTTCTGCCACAACGCCTAAGTCGTGCGTGATGAGCATAATGGAGGTTTTAAGCTTATCCTTCAAATCCCGCATTAAATCCAGAATCTGCGCCTGAATCGTAACATCCAGTGCCGTTGTTGGTTCATCCGCAATCAATAGCTTCGGATTACAGCTTAATGCGATGGCAATCATGATCCGCTGGCGCATACCGCCACTCAATTCATGAGGATAGGAATGAAATATTTCTTCCGATCGTGAAATCCCCACCAAATTAATCAGCTCAATTGCCCGAGCATGTGCTTCTCTTTTACTCATTAATGTATGCATCAGCAATGGCTCCGTGATCTGTTCCCCAATCGTAAGCACGGGATTCAGAGAAGACATGGGCTCCTGAAAAATAATCGAAATGTCATTGCCGCGAATCTGCTGCATTTGACCTTTATTAAGCGTTAAGAGGTTTTTGCCCTCAAACCAGATTTCACCGTCTGAGGTGTGGGGAGAATCAATCAGCCGCATCATCGTCATCGCTGTTACACTCTTACCGCAGCCAGATTCCCCTACCACACAGAGCGTTTCACCCTCACGAATTTTAAAACTGACGTCATTGACCGCTTTGACAGTTCCGTTAGAGGTATGAAAGTGGGTTTTCAGGTTACGAAATTCAATCAAAGCATTTTCCATAAACGTTCGTCTCCTACTTCTTCATTTTAGGGTCCAGCGCGTCACGCAAACCGTCGCCAATCAGGTTAATCGCTACAACTGTAATGAGAATACACATTCCCGGTGGGACCCATATCCAAGGCCGTTTGCGGAAGTCAATTAGGTTATTCGCAGCCGATATCATATTCCCCCACGAAGGTGTGGGCGGCACAACACCGATTCCCAAGTAGCTGAGCGCAGATTCTGTAATAATCGCACCCGCTACTCCAAGCGTAGCCGTAACAATAATGGTAGGAATCGTGTTCGGCAGCAAATGCCGGAATATTTTGCGACGGTCTCTCAAGCCTAGCGCTTCCGTCGCCTGCATGAACTCCTGTTCACGCAGCGTAAGAATCTGCCCTCTGACCAGACGGGACAAGCTAGTCCAGCTCAGGACCCCGATAATGAGCATCAGAAAATAAATGCGATTCGACGGATCGACCTTCAAATCCGACAGAACAGCACCTAAAATAATAAGTAGCGGTAATGTAGGGAGTGCCATGAAAATATCGGCAATCCGCATAATAACCGTATCCACGCCTTTACGATAAAACCCTGCCAGCGCACCCAACGTCGCTCCGATCATGACCGAAATAAACGTGGCGACCAGCCCCACCGTCAAGGAAATACGGCCAGCCAGCATTGTACGCAGCAAAATATCTCTACCAAACTTATCCGTACCGAGCCAGTACTTAGCATTAGGCGATAAATTTTTGTCAGCTAGCTTGTAATCATCTAAATGATAAGGTGAAATCATCGGTCCAAAACTACAAATGACAACCATCAGAATTAATATAACGAGACCAGCCAAAGCCAGACGGTTTTGGTTAAAACGGCGAACGGCGATTCTCCATGGAGACGCTTCAGGACGGATCGCCGCCTTTTGATTCGTTTCAATCGTGACTGTTTCTGCGGACAATAGTATCCCTCCTACTTCAAGCGAATTCTTGGATCTGCCATGCCATACAATACATCAGAGAGCAAATTACCGATAAGCGTAAGTAACGCTAAGAAAATCGTGAAGCCCAACATAAACGGATAATCCCGCATACTAATCGACTCCAGATAAACCTGACCCACACCTGGCCACACAAATACCTTCTCCAGAATCATCGCCCCGCCAAATAAGGCCGGAAGCTCGAAGCCGAGTAGTGTGATGGCTGGAATCAGTGCATTGCGCAGTGCGTGCTTGAAAATAACTGTCCGTTCCTTCAAGCCTTTGGCGCGTGCGGTACGAATATAATCCTGACGAATGACCTCCAACATGCCTGTACGGAAATACCGGGTCAGGCTTCCTGTGCTCAGCATCGTAAGTACGAGTGTCGGCAGGAACATATGCTTGAGAACATCCACCATATAAGCCCATGAGCCTGGCTCCATCCCTGCTGTGGTCATGCCCCCAACCGGGAGAATTCCCCACTCCAGGGCAAATATTTTGATGACCAATAGACCAATAAAAAATGAAGGCAGCGACATACATAAGAAAATAAATAATGTGACAAACTTATCGAATAACGAATATTGGAACTTGGCTGAAAATACCCCTGCAATAACCGCAATCAACCAGCTGAAAATAAGACTAAAAAAAGCGATAATAAATGAGTTCCATACATAATTGCCAATGACCTTCGTTACCGGCTGCTTATGCTGTAATGAATCCCCCATATTCCCCTTTAACATATTACCGGCCCATATAAAATAGCGTTGGTATTCCGGTTTATCCAGCCCGTAGATATGTCGTAGCTGCTGCGCCTTTTCGGCGGTCATATTCGGGTTCTGCTTGGCTGTAATATAATCACCCGGCACCATGGCTGAAATCGCAAATACGATAATAGATATGCCAATAAGTGTGGGGATGAGTTGCAGCAGTCTTCGAATAATGTACTGCTTCATATTCATTCCTCCAGACGAATAAAGTGATATGCCCAGCTCGTGAGAGCTGAGCATACGTTTGGCAACCCTTATTGAGCGATCTGAGCGTTATGCAGAGTGAACTCAAAATCTTTGTATGGAGTAATTTCTAAGCCAGATACACGTCCATTAACTGGCCACATATCTCTGCGTTGGTACATAAAAATAGTTGGCAGATCTTTGTTCAATTCTTGATAGAGCTGTTTGTAAATCTGTTTCCGTTTCTCTTGATCCAGCTCATGCTTACCAGCAAGCGTTAGTTCATCGACCTTCTTATTGGAATAGCCGATATCATTTTGTGCACCATTCGTAATAAAAGTTGTTGTATCCGGGTCTGGAGTTAAGCCCCAAGCCGCGAAGAACATATCGAACTTGCCTGTATCCTTTTTATCCATAATGGCGTTAAAATCTAAAGTTTCGGAAGTCAGCTTGATGCCTAGCTCCTTATAGTTATTGGACATGATCGGTAGCAAGGCCTCTACAACTGGATTATCAGCAGTCGCAGAGAAGTTAATGGTCAGCTTTTCTCCGCCCTTTTCGCGAATTCCGTCAGCACCAACCTTCCAGCCTGCCTCATCCAGCAAAGCCTTCGCCTTAGCTGTATCAAATTCATATTTGTTGATACCTTCATCCGTATAAGACCAAGATTCTGTAGATTGTGGAATGTTAATAACATTCGCATATGGACCATACACGCCCTGCACAATCTCTTTGCGGTTCAAACCAATCGTTAGAGCTTGACGTACTTTAGGGTCCTGAAATTTCTTTTCCTTGTGATTAAACGCTATATATCCATAGCCATTTGTCGGCATAATATTCACGTCCAAGAAGCCTAGAGCCTTTAATTCCTCTACATTGTCTTCCGTAACTGTGATGTTGTCCATGTCCGTTTCGCCCGTTTGCAGCATAGACAGGTTCGTTTCTTCTGTTGTTGTTTTAAAAATAACTGATTTCACCTTTGGTGCGCCTTTAAAGTAGTTTGGATTCGCATCCAATACGACTTGTTGACCTGGGGAGAAGCTCTTCAGTACGTACTGACCAGAGCCGATCGGCTTATTATTAAGCGCCTTGATGCTGTCCAGGTTACCTTTTTTAAATCCTTTTCCGTAATAAGCTTCTGGCATAAAGTATTGCTCACCCAGAAAATCCTTCGTATACGCTGTTGCTTCTGTAACGGTGACCTCTACTGTATTATCATCAATGACCTTGATCCCCGAGATATCATTTGCTTTTCCATCGTGATATTCTTTACCGCCTTTAATCTTAAAAGACAATACATCGGTTTCTCCATCATAATTCGGATCATGCAGCACTTTGAGTACAAAAGCATAATCCTTTACGGTTACTGGAGTGCCGTCACTATACTTCACACCTGGTTTCAGATGGAATGTGTATTTTAGACCATCCGGCGATACATCAACCTTTTCAGCCAAACTATTTTCATATGTACCATCTGCCTTCACCTGTAAGAAGGAATCAAATACTGTTCTGACTACATATAAATCGTAAGTCGTTTGCCAGAATAGCGGGTTGAATACCCCTTTAGGTGATGTCATACCTACTACAATGTTATCTTTCCGATTCGTCGCTCCCGGAGGATTTTGCGACAGATCAGTCGCTTTAATAACGCCCTCTGTAACAGGTGCACTTGCTTCATTTCCCTCTGTTTTATTGCCCGCATTGCCTTGCTGTGGCTGTGCCTCATTGGCACCTCCGCTACATCCTGCAAACAGAACACCAACGATCGTAAGCATCATAAGCAAAGAAACCCATTTCTTCGTCTGCATCATCCTGTTAATCCCCCTTAGTCGGTTCTTTATTTAACAGCCTGTCTCATTCCTGCGGTGATTCGTTAAAGCTTGAGGTTTGAAAATGAAGTTTGCACATCCTCCTTACTATCTTTAATAGCGTAAACACGTGTTTTAGACCTCTGGTCAATTTTGTGCGTTAACAACCATTACATTTTTATTAAGGTTTATCTTAAGTGTAAAATAATATCACGTCAATATCTTTTTTTATGTAATATAAAAATGCAAAATATCTATTTATGTAAACTTTATGAATTTTACTTGTGGAAAATGACAAAAAACAAGATTACATGTAATATAAAATAACATTCCGGGAGGCTAAATTGTTTACTCTGGCGAGTTGAGGAGCTTGTAATTTCACAAGCCATTAAAAGGTATACTATGGTTTATGGGTAAACATGGATTGTATTATTAGTAAGTTACAATAGATGGCACTTGTTGTCAATAAAAAAAATCATAAAAAAGGATGTCCCCAGAATTGGGGACATCCTTTTTTTCCACCCACTACTATTCAGTAGTGTAAGGAAGCAATGCGATTTGACGGGAACGTTTAACAGCGATTGTCAACATACGTTGATATTTCGCGCTTGTTCCAGTCACACGACGAGGAAGAATTTTTCCACGTTCGCTGATGAATTTTTTAAGCAGGTCTGTATCTTTATAGTCAATGTGAGTAATTTTGTTCACAGTGAAGAAACATACTTTACGACGTTTGTTGCGACCACCACGACGAGCTGGTCTTTTGTTATCGTCTCCGCCTTCTCTTTGTCTGAAGCCCATTCTTTGTCAGTCCTTTCCCAATTAAAATGGTAAATCATCATCCGAAATATCGATCGGTTTTCCGTCATCGGAAAAAGGATCCTGATTGTTTCGCGAGTTATTATTCCCGCGTCCACTATTGCTGTTACCGCCTCCGAAAGGAGACTCCTCACGCGCAGCTCCACCGCTATTGCCGCCACCGTTACCGCCATCGCGGTTAGATTCCAAGAAACGCACATTATCAGCTACAATTTCAGTCACGTATACACGTTTTCCTTCATTGTTCTCATAATTACGCACCTGAACACGGCCTTCAACAGCCGTTAAACGACCTTTGCGAAGATAGTTAGCGCATGTTTCAGCAAGCTGACGCCAGGTTACGATCGGCAAGAAATCCGCTTCCCGTTCGCCGCCTTGACTCGTAAACGGACGGTCTACAGCCAGGGTGAACTGGGTTACTGCTACACCAGACGGTGTATAGCGCAGCTCTGGATCTTTGGTCAAACGACCGATCAGAATGACACGGTTCAACAATCCAATCCCCTCCTTTGAGCGTTGTTCATTACATAATCACGTACAATAATTAAGCTACGTCGTTCGTAATGAGATAACGAATTACTTCGTCAGAAATTTTCATGATACGCTCAAGCTCAGTAACAACAGCAGGTTCTGCTGTGAAGTTTACCAGAACGAAAGAACCATCACGGAATTTCTTGATCTCATACGCAAGACGGCGTTTAGTTACATCGTGATTCGTAATTTCGCCACCGCCGTTAGAGATGATACCTTGGAATTTGTCGACTGTCGCTTGAACAGCTTCTTGTTCAATGTCAGGACGAATAATGTACATCACTTCATATTTGCGCATTCTTTACACCTCCTTATGGACATAAGGCCCTCAATCTCAGTTGAGAGCAAGGAACGAGCCTAAGCTCGCACTAAAACAGTTTACCAAATCGAGCAACTGAATGCAACCTACAAATTCAATACACAAGCCTACCACGGCTAAATACACCTGCATATCATTAGCTTTATACAATTTTATAGAACATCAAAAATTTCGCATATATAAAGGAAATCATTTGATTCACTCACTATCTGTATACCCGATTTCGCATGTTTCTGTTCAAGACAGCGCACAATAACCGTTGCAGTTCAAATTCATTTATCTAAGGAGGCACCACCGTATGGGTGAAAAGACTGAGTTCGAACCAGGGGATAAGGTCCCAAACGACGGCGTATACATGGAGGTCGGAGAAAAGAGCTTCCATACTGAAATCCAAAATCCGCAGCAGGTAACGCTGGAAAGAGGCGATTCTTTTCCGGAGACCGCCAACCATAATCGCAAATGGAAGAAAAAAACGAAAGCTCGTGTCCACTAATGTATATTTCCTCGGAATCCTGGCCATATTATGATTAGGCGATACAACAGAGAGGTGTGGTTCCGTTGGACGACGTAGCCGGACAAACTGTTAGGAGATCCATTCCGGGCATTAGAAGCGTTAGGTTTGTGTAAAAGGACACTGTCTTTTCAACACGGTATTGCTTGTCAGTACACCGAGTTTCATGATGTGATTGGACAGATCGTATCCTGTTAAAAATGTATCGCCTACGATGGAGGACCTTTGTGGTCCTCCTTTGTTGCATTATCGGACTTTTTGCATATCCTGGTAAAATGCAGATTAATTCAGCTCCTTCTGCTAGAATATATCCAAGTACAAAGACCTACTATCTACGGAGGTTTAAAGATGAGCTATTCTCGAATATTAAAGTGGATATCAGGTATATTCGAATTGGTGCTTGCCGTACCGATTGTGGGGGGAGCTATTGTCATGGGGACCGGCTACTCAGCTCTGGGATTTATGCTTGTCCTGCATGCAGTAACACTTATCCTGTCGTTACGCAATCAGGAAGCGATCTACGGCTCCGTATGGGGAGTACTCACTTCTTTGCTGGCCTGGATACCCTTTGTAGGCTGGGCTCTCCATTTGATTGCAGCGATCCTTCTGATGATCTCTGGCTCAAAAAAAACAAAACGCTATCATTACCCGCCTAACCAGCTATAACAAAAGAGTGCTCCTAACGGCAATAATTTCCCCGCTGTCAGGAGCATTTTTTTGCTATAACGCCTTATTCATCCCAATAGATTTGTAATTGTTTCTTCCTTTACTCTCATGGTTTATCTTAGTGCTTTTCACTTTATCACAGTCTGTTGACCTTTTATTCCACAAACAAAAAATCCCCTACGTCACAGACGTAAGAGATTGGTTTATTTAATGAAGTTAGTGGCGGAAAGAGTGGGAGTCGAACCCACGCACGCCTTGCGACGCCTAACTGATTTCGAGTCAGCCCCCTTAGACCTCTTGGGTACCTTTCCGCAGCAAGGATAATTATATCATCATTGCAACTGTGACGCAAGCTGATTCTGGTTCATCACCATTCATCTTTCTTAGCTCAATTTGCTTCTGTGTTTTGCTCGTCGGCATTAGCCTTTGATCGCAGCACTTTCTTCATATTCTTTTCGAACTTGGCACGCGGAATCAGCACACTATGCTGGCAACCGACACATTTGATTCGAATATCCATCCCCATGCGGATAATTTCCATTTCATTCGTTCCACACGGATGAGGCTTCTTCATCTGTACAATGTCCCCTAGTTCAAATGACTTACGCTCCACCCTTCTCTCCCCCTTTTCTTCCTTGTTCATCTTCTTTTTCTAGGGTTATCGCTGTCTCCAAGGCTGCCTGACGATGTTCCTCATCCTCTAGGGCCTTCTTGATGTTATTCTGAATATCACGCTCTACCACGGCCCCTGTATTCGGCATACATTCTGCCACAACACGCACAATATACTCTGAGGTAGTCATGGACTGAACCCCTAACACATCCGGTATATTAAGTATCTGTACATTGGACTCTTCAATACCTTGGATTGCCTGTTTTACCAAACCAACTGCTTCCTCCAGGCTACGCTCGGCCTTCATTGGCACATCCACTACCGCTAACGCGTTGGACATAGAGAAGTTCGTTACCGTTGTAATTGAGCCGTTTGGTAAAATGTACACCTCACCTTTCCAGCTCACCAGTCTGGTTGTGCGCAGCCCGATCATTTCCACCGTACCCTTGAAAGTACCTGTCTGAATGACATCTCCTACGGCAAATTGATCTTCAAAAATAATAAAGAATCCGGTAATTACATCCTTAACCAAACTCTGTGCCCCAAAACCAACAGCCAATCCAAGCACTCCAGCTCCAGCAATCAGAGGGCCGAGATTAATGCCCATTTGCGATAGTACCAGCATAATCAAAATGAAATTAAATACAATATTGGTTACATTTTTCAGTAGTTCCCCAACAGTCGTTAACCGCCTTGTATTCAATCGAAACCTGCCGTTATCTCCTTTTTGTTGCATCGACTTATCTATAATTTTATTAATAACTCGAATAAAGATACGTGTGATGATAAAAATAATCGCGATTTTCAAAATTACAAACAAAAAGGTCGACCACATCGCACTATCGGTAAGCCATTTCAATACAGCATCCTTCCAGTGAATTGCACCTTTCACTACGTCACCCGTGTCTAAATTATCGGTCAACCAATGTATAAAGGTCATGCTGTACTCCTCCTTAAACAAGGGAACTACTCTTCCTGCTTCCCGAATTCTATTTCCTACTATCAGGATTTTGCAAAATCCTCACTATATAAGCTTATCTACCGACTTCAAACATATGGCTATGAATATTCTACTTCCTGTGAGTATAAAAGCATAAGTTTATCCATATACTAGCTACTATCCTGAGCATAAATGTTACCCGCAGGCTAATTGTTATCTCAAGGTACTGCGAGCGTAACCTTCACACTCCACTACAGAGCGAAAGGAAGATTCCATGACTCATCCATCTGACTTCATTCCGGGGCAAGAACCCCTAAGTTTAAAAATATCACACACAGATCCCGGGATCCAATCAGCCATCATCCATCGTCTACTGTTCCATCTCCATCAGGCACCGAGTCTGCAAAATATCGTCATTATTTGCATCGGCACTGACCGTTCTACTGGAGATTGTCTGGGTCCGCTCGTAGGTACGCATTTATCACGCTACAAAAGCCCTCTGTTTAACCTATACGGTACATTAGAAGAGCCTGTACATGCCATGAACCTGCAAACGACACTGAACGGCATACAAGCCCGATATGAACAGCCTTATATCATTGGTATAGATGCATGTCTTGGACAAACCTCCAGCGTTGGATGCATTCAGGTTTCAGATGGTCCTCTCAAGCCTGGAGCAGGTGTAAATAAAGAATTACCGCCGGTCGGCGATATCCATTTGACTGGTATCGTTAACGTCGGCGGCTTCATGGAATACTTCGTGCTGCAAAATACAAGACTAAATTTGGTAATGAAATTATCAGATATCATTGCTGGCAGCCTATACTCCGCGATTAAGGAGTGGCACTACCGTTCTGTCCTGCTTGCTGCGCAAGAGTGACGGCTTCTTTTTCTTCAGGTGATAAGGAATAGGTGGATTGTCCCGCTTCTAGAGGCTTGGCATACACATATGAGCCATCTCGGTTATAAATGCCGGTTAATACCATACCATCCTGATTGTCGTCTACAATAGCCAGAGAGAAGCTTAAATCGCTTCCTCTCTCACCAAAGGCATTATAGCGTTTGATGCCTATATGTCCCTTCAAGCCTGTCAGTTTACTACGTAGTGATTTCATACTTGCACGATGGGTTTCCTGCTCATCCTCAATCGTATCCATCTGTACCTTCAAATCAATCAACAGTGTTTCCAAATTCTCGACACCACTGCCTGCCATCATGGTTTCATACTTTCGCCGCATCTTCTTTAGCTTTGCAGCCTGCACAATAATAACAATCAACAGGATGAGCAAAATAAGCACGATCCCTGCAACGATTCCGGCAAGCTGTTCCATGATTAGTCCATTCAATTCAGCCATATGCTTGCTTCTACTCCTCTACCCCAAAAATCATATTACTGCATACTTATATTTTATACGTTTGAGAACAGCGAAACAAATAACACAAGGCTATTAGTTTATCCATCAAAACCATTCTAATTCCTGCAATTCCAGACAAAGCAAAGACATATCTCACTTTCCATTTTGCTCAAGGAGACATGTCCATATTTCAACAAACTACTGTAATAGCTCCAGTAATCTTTCCAAATCCTGCTGGCTGTAATAATTCAATTCAATTTTGCCTTTATCCTTATTGTGCTTGATCTTTACAGTTGTTTTAAAGCGTTCACGCAGGGACTCTTCCATATGGTCAATATAGGGGTCCTTTTTTCGTACCTTTGCTTTGGCTTTCGCCTCACCAGGCTTATGATCCAACTGCTGTACGGCTTCCTCCAGCTCGCGAACACTCCACTGCTGTTCAATACATTGTTGTGCTAACTGTTTCACCATGTCTGGATCTTTGAGGCCAACAATAGCTCTAGCATGTCCCATAGACAATGTTCCACGTGAAACATGATCTTTAACTTCTTCAGGTAATGCGAGCAAGCGAAGGAAATTGGCAATATGAGAGCGTGATTTTCCCACTTTCATGGACAACTCTTCCTGAGTTAAAGAAAATTGATCCATTAATCCCTGATAAGCTACTGCTACTTCCATAGCATTCAAATTCTCACGCTGCAAATTCTCAATCAGAGCAATCTCCATCACCTGCTGATCCGTAAAATTACGAACAACCACAGGTATCGTCGGATTCCCACAAAATTGAGATGCCCGAAATCGTCTTTCCCCGGCTATGATTTCATATCCTCGCAATACACTACGTGCAATAATAGGTTGGATAACACCGTGCTGACGAATGGACTCGGCTAATTCCTTAATGGACTCTTCATCAAACGTTTTGCGAGGCTGGTACGGGTTCGCACGCAACTGGCTCAGCGGAATGTCAACAACCTTATCCTCTTCATTGACCGTAAGGGAGGGAATGAGTGCATCAAGTCCTTTTCCCAACCGTTTACTCATAAGATACCACTTCCTTTGCCAACTCAATATATACCTCTGCCCCACGGGAACGGGGATCATACGTAATAATGGACTGGCCATGTGATGGTGCTTCGCTGAGTCTCACATTGCGTGGAATAATCGTCTGATAAACCTTGCTTTGAAAATATTTTTTCACTTCTTCAATCACCTGTATACCCAAGTTCGTGCGAGCATCAAACATGGTTAACAACACACCTTCAATTTGCAATGAGGTGTTCAGATGTTTTTGCACTAATCGCACGGTATTCAACAATTGACTTAATCCTTCCAATGCGTAATATTCACACTGGATTGGGATAATGACTGAATCGGAAGCCGTCAATGAATTGAGCGTCAAAATACCCAGCGATGGTGGGCAATCAATTAGTATATAATCATAATTATGCTTAACGAGTTGAAGCGATCTTTTTAATCTCAACTCACGAGAAATAGTCGGCACCAGTTCAATTTCCGCGCCTGCTAACTGAATGGTTGCCGGAATTATATCTAATCCCTCAACCTGTGTACTGACAATAGCTTCGCTAGGATCAACCTCGTTAATGAGTACATCATAAATACAATTTGCCACATCCGCCTTATTGATACCCACACCGCTGGTTGTATTACCTTGCGGGTCGATATCCACGAGCAATACCCTTTTGCCGAGGGAAGCAAGTCCGGCGCCCAAATTAACGGAAGTAGTTGTTTTGCCTACTCCGCCCTTTTGATTGGCTACGGCTATTATTTTTGACACTTCATTCACCTCATAATTTAATCGGAATCCTGCTACACTCCATACCTGCAAAACGCTCTATGGAGACGTTACTTAGTCCTTATCTTAGGGATAACGGCAATTTCAGAATAGAATTGAGTATGCTGCGGTTTTATTCGGCGTTAGACAGAAAAAGCGGCAATTGCTGCCGCCTGTACGCTTCATCCCTTACTTACGTTTGGGAATTTGAATGACAATCTCATAGTGATCCTCATGATCAGATTCCTTGGTCTTGATATCCAAGCCTGAGCCAGACACCATATCAATGGATTGACGAATTGTATTCAGCGCAAGCCGGACATCCTTGGTAAAGGAAATCCGCTTCGATTTCTTATTAGTGGATACTTGTTTATAAAAGGCAACTCGTGCCTCTGTCTGCTTCACATTGAGTTCCTTGGCAATGACTTCATCTAAAACCTTGTACTGTAGTTCTTCAGTCTCTAATGACAATAATGCACGAGCATGACGCTCGGATACCTTCCGTTCCATTAGAGCCTCTTTCACTCTCTCCGGTAGATGAAGCAGCCGTATCTTGTTAGCAATAGTGGATTGGCTTTTGCCAAGTCGTTGAGCGAGGCTTTCCTGGGTGAGCTGATGTAGATCAATCAGCTTTTGGTAAGCTACAGCCTCTTCAATCGCAGTTAACCCTTCCCGTTGAAGATTTTCAATCAACGCGATGGATGCAGCTTGTGAATCATTAAACTCACGAACAATGGCTGGAATAGATTCCATACCCAGCTTGGTGACAGCTCTCCAACGACGTTCCCCTGCTATAATCTCATATTGCCCATTACGGAAACGAACGACAATCGGTTGAATTACACCATGCGTCTTAATGGTCTGGCATAGCTCATCAATCTTCTCGTCGTCAAATATGGTACGGGGCTGATAAGGACTGCTGACAATATCCCGAACTGGAATTTGTTTTATTTCGTCCCCAGTAGATCGCTCCGTCAAACCAAATAGCTTGGAAAATTGTTCTTTCATTCCGTATAATACCACCTAATTTCATAATAGCACCATACTAACAGCGCTTCGTGAAAAACAGTTCCTTACGCGGATCGTAGACCCTTTTATATGAAACAGCGCCGTAAGCGGGTACACTCCACGTACTCCCCTGACATTTGTTGTCCCACTCCCCTATATGTATATCTGAATTCATGGGTACAGGAGCAGTCAACTTACATTAAAACGATTATCTCTATTCTATCACTTTTCCAGCCATAATCCTATCGTCTCTACCAGCTTTTCGGAAGGATCAGAGAATAAATTATGCATCCTCTATGATAACTATCTATTCATCTTCCTCCCCAAATGTAAACAAGAACACATGTTAACAAAGAGGCTTTTATGTAAAGAGTCTATCAGCCATAAAAAAAGTGAATGTTTCACGTGAAACATTCACTTTCTTTCAAACATTTACACTAACGGCGCCTTCAAAGGAGTACCCGGCTTACGCGGATATTTCCGTGGTGTCGCCGCTCTTTTCTCAATAATAATCATATGTCTGGCTGCATCTTCAACAGGTAACTGGAAGGCCTGAACATGTTTGATTTTTCCCTTTAGCTCTTTCAAACTGTAAGAAGCTTCCTTGATTTCCTCGGTAGGATCATTGCCCTTCATCGCGGCAAAGTGTCCTCCTTCACGGACAAACGGCAAACAAAATTCATTCAATACGGCGAGACGAGCAACCGCTCTGGCTGTCACTAGATCATAGCTATCGCGGTATCCTGGTTTACGCCCCAATTCCTCTGCCCTGCTGTGAACCAGTTCAACATTTTCCAAACCCAACTGCTCTACTACATGGGCCAAGAACTGTATACGTTTGTTCAACGAATCTACAATAGTCAACTGAATCTGCGGAAAGCATATTTTCAAAGGAATACCTGGGAAACCTGCACCTGACCCAATATCGGCCAGGCTTTCCACATCTTTTAACGGAACATAAAAAGCCAGGGAAAGAGAATCATAAAAATGCTTGGTGTACACTGCATCGCGCTCAGTAATACCCGTCAGGTTCATTTTTTCATTCCACTCAACCAGCACACGGTAATATGTTTCAAACTGCTCTAACTGACTGTCATTAATCACAATACTATGCTCTGCCAGCCGCTGCTTAAATTGCTGTTGTATCGCGTCCATTATGATCCCCTTGCTGCTGTTACGCGGTTATAATGCTCCAGATAAACCAGCAAAATGGAAATATCCGCAGGGGTTACACCCGAAATACGGGATGCCTGACCAATCGACATCGGACGGATCATTTCAAGTTTCTGCTTGGCTTCAATGGCCAGTCCTTGAACTTCATTGTATACAATATCCTCTGGAAGCTTCTTCTTCTCCATCTTTTGCAGACGCTCCACATGCATCAATTGCTTTTCAATGTAGCCCGCATACTTAATTTGGATTTCCACCTGCTCCTGTTCTTCCTCCGTAAGAGCTATAGGTGAAGGTGAGATTTGTGCTACTTGCGCATAACTGATCTCTGGTCGACGTAGCACCGTTAACAAATTACTGCCATCCTGTATCGGTGCAGATCCGCCTTGCTCCAGCATCTCATTGATATCAACTGGACGAACCTTCGCCAAGCGCAAGCGTTCAATCTCTTGATCTACCTTTTGCTTTTTATCCAAAAAGCGCTCGTATCGTTCATCCGTAATTAGGCCAATATCATGCCCAATCGGAGTCAATCGCAGATCAGCGTTATCATGACGCAACAACAGACGATATTCTGCACGTGACGTCAGCAAGCGATATGGCTCATTCGTCCCCTTCGTCACCAGATCGTCAATCAGGACCCCGATGTAGCCTTGCGAACGGTCCAATACGACAGGCTCTTTGCCCTGCACCTTACGAGCTGCGTTAATCCCTGCCATAATTCCTTGACCCGCAGCTTCTTCGTAACCGGAAGTACCGTTAATCTGACCTGCTGTGAACAAGCCTGGGACTTTCTTCGTTTCCAAAGTAGGCCATAACTGCGTAGGTACCATTGCATCATATTCAATAGCATAGCCGTTACGCATCATCTCTACCTTTTCCATCCCCGGAATCGAACGCAGTACAGCTAATTGTACATCCTCTGGCAAGCTGGTCGACAAGCCCTGAACATAGTATTCAGATGTGTTTTTACCTTCAGGCTCCAAAAAGATTTGGTGCTTAGGCTTATCACTGAAGCGTACCACTTTATCTTCAATAGATGGGCAATAACGTGGTCCCGTTCCTTCAATCAGACCAGAGAACATAGGCGCACGGTGCAAATTATCATTAATAATCTGATGTGTTTCTACTGAAGTATATGTCAGCCAGCAAGGAAGCTGTTCATTATCCGAAGACTTCGTTTCATAGGAAAAGAACTTCGGTTGATCATCACCCGGTTGTATTTCCGTTTTGCTAAAATCAATCGTGTCCTTATGCACACGTGGTGGCGTTCCTGTCTTAAATCGAACCAGATCAAAACCCAGCTCTCTCAAATGCTCAGACAATCTCAACGAAGGCTGTTGATTGTTCGGACCACTCTCATACATTAGCTCGCCCATAATGATTTTCCCGCGCAGATAAGTGCCTGTGGTCAGGACAACTGCTTTACTTCGATACTCTGTGCCCGTCTTCGTGATTACACCTACGCAATGACCATCTTCCATAATCAGTTCTTCAACCATACCTTGGCGTAAGGTCAAATTCGGTTCCTTTTCCATCGTTTCCTTCATCGCATGCTGATAAGAGAACTTGTCTGCTTGTGCACGCAATGCATGAACCGCCGGACCTTTACCAGTATTTAACATTCTCATTTGGATAAATGTCTTGTCTATATTCCGACCCATTTCGCCGCCCAGTGCATCAATTTCTCGCACCACATGCCCTTTTGCAGGACCGCCAATAGACGGGTTGCAGGGCATGAACGCGACCATATCCAGGTTAATTGTGATCATCAACGTGCGACAGCCCATCCGTGCTGCTGCCAAGGCCGATTCTACACCTGCATGGCCCGCGCCTACGACAATCACGTCATAGTCGCCTCCTTGGTAACCCATACCTTTCTTACCTCCTTATACATTTCGGTCTTCACGCCGAATATGCTCTTGTATATCTATAACGATAGCAGGCTTATATCAGCCATGCTTAAATGTTCTATTTGCCTAGACAAAATTGTGAAAATATTTGATCTATTAACGCATCATGCGCAGTATCGCCTACAATCTCACCCAAATGCTCCCATGCCAGCCTTACATCAATCTGGATCATGTCGATCGGAACAAATTGATCAGCAGCTTCATAGGCATCTACCAGCGATTGGCGCGCCTTCTTCAACAAAGCAATATGCCGTACGTTGCTGACATATGTCATATCCGCTGATTCCAGCTTGCCGCTAAAGAATAACTTGGATATAGCCTGCTCCAGTCGGTCCGCTCCCTCATTTTCCTTCACAGACATTGGTACGATAAGCTCTTCAGGAACATAACGCAGCAACAAATCCCGGTCTATTTGGGCCGGTAAGTCCATTTTATTCATAATGACAATCGCTTGTCTACCGCGGATTTGTTCCATTAATGCCATTTCATCCTCATGCAGTGGTTCGTTGGCGTTAATGACGATGAGTAGCAGATCTGCTTCACTAACCGCCGTTCTCGAACGTTCTACTCCAATCCGTTCCACAACATCCATCGTTTCACGAATCCCAGCTGTATCCAGCAACTTGAGTGGAATATTATTAATCGTCACATATTCCTCAATAACGTCACGGGTTGTGCCCGGAATATCGGTCACAATGGCCCGCTCGCCCTGAGCCAATGTGTTCAGCAGTGATGATTTCCCCACATTTGGTCTTCCAACAATCGCTGTGGTCAACCCTTCACGCAAAATCTTTCCCTGCTCCGCCATATGCAGCAGCCGATCAATTTCCATCATGACCTGACTGCTTTTATCCTTGATTAAATCAGATGTAAAAGATTCAACATCATGCTCAGGATAATCAATGTTCACTTCAATATGAGCAAGTGTCTCCACCAAAACATGACGCAAGCGACGAATATTCTGGGACAGCTGTCCATCTACCTGCTTCAAAGCCACCGAAAAAGCTTTATCTGATTTGGAGCGAATTAAGTCAATGACACCCTCCGCCTGACTTAGGTCAATACGACCATTCAGAAAAGCACGTTTCGTAAATTCCCCTGGCTCAGCCAGACGTATATTTTGCAGCAATAGTAAATCCATCACCCGTTTGACGGCTACGACCCCGCCATGAGTGCTGATTTCTACGACATCTTCTGTCGTAAAAGAGCGTGGCGCCCGCATTACTGTAACTAAAACTTCCTCCACCTTTTCCTGGATTTGGGGATCTATAATATGTCCATAATGTACCGTGTGAGTTTGAGCTTTGCTTAGAGGCGTTTTACTACGAAACAAAGCCTCCACTTCCGTGACCGCATCTGGCCCGCTGACCCGTACAACCGCAATACCGCCCTCGCCGACAGCCGTTGCAATGGCAGCTATAGTATCGCTCAGCATAAAGTTTCTACCTCCTATCAAGTAGAAACGACATTGCCGTCCTTCATCAAGGACGGCAGCCGTTTCAGCGAGAAATATAAGAAAAAAAACAATGGCTTCTGCATCTTGCAGAGAGCCATTGCGTCGGATTATTTTTTAGCAATGACGACGCGCCGATTGGGCTCGTCCCCCTTGCTGTATGTTCTAACCAGCGCATGCTGTTGGAGCTTGGCGTGAATCAGCTTCCGCTCCTGTGACGGCATTGGCTCCAGCACCACTTCCTTGCCATAACGAATAGCCTGGTTCGCCAACCGATCTGCCAAATCCTCCAGCGTTTTTTGCCGACGTGCACGAAATTGCTCGGCATCCAGCACAATTCGGATGAATTTGTCAGAATGACGGTTGGCAACGATATTCGTCAGGTACTGCAATGCATCCAATGTCTGTCCTCTGCGGCCGATCAACATACCGAGCGACGGACCGGAGATATCCAGTGTACTTTCATCCTTGCGGTGGCGGACATCAACTTTAACGTCCAATCCCATTCCTGCTGCTGTTTCACGGATGAAACGCACCGCCTCTTCATAAGGATCTACATGTCCCGAAGGTGCTTCTGTGTTCATCTGTGCTTCCTGTGCAACAGGCCCAGTTTCTTCTGATAAAGCCTGTCCCACGCTAGAAGGTGCTTGAGCCGATACATGAAATTCAGCCGCGTGTGTGGTTTCAGGAGACGGCTCAGAGAGCAGCGTAAGCTCCACCTTCGCCTTCTTGACCCCGAGCCACCCCAGGAATCCTTTTGACGGCTGTTCCAACACGCTTACGGTTACCCGTTCACGGCTTACTCCCAGCTGGGAGAGTCCTTGTCTTACAGCATCTTCAACGGTTTTTCCTGATGTCACGACTTTGGTCATCTCGACTTTTTAGCCCCCTTCGTGTTTTTGCCACCTTTTTTCTTACTATTGGAGGAACCCGTTTTCGCGAGACTGGCTGTTTTCACATTTGCCAGTGCTGCTTCTTTATCCTTATTCCGATAAAGGAAATAGTTTTGAATGATCGTGTAAATATTACTGTAGAACCAGTATAACGGCAAAGCGGATGGGAAGTTGTACGACATGAACAGAATCAGCACCGGATAGACGTACAGCAAAAATTGCATCGGTCCCTGCTGCGGCGTCGGATTCATTTTCATCATCATCCAAGTTTGGACAAATGTCGTAATCGCCGCCAAAATCGGCAAGATAAACAAGTGATCCGGTTTACCTAACTGGAGCCACAAGAAGTCATGATCCCGCAATGCCGAGTTATAATAAATGGCATTATAAAGCGCGATGAAAATGGGCATCTGTACTACCAAAGGAAGACATCCAGCCATCGGGTTGACCTTGTTTTCCTGGAACAACTTCATCGTCTCTTGCTGGACTTTCTCAGGCGTATCCTTGTACTTCGCTTGAATTTCTTTTAATTGCGGCTGAATGGCCTGCATAGCTTTGGAACTACGTACTTGCTTGAGTGTAAGCGGCAAAATAATGGTTCGCACGATAATCACCAGAACCAGTACGGCCAGGCCATACTCTCCAGAGAACCATTGGGCAAATGTATCTAGCGCATACGAAAACCAGTAAACGACATATCTTTGCCAAACTGATCCATTGGCCAAGTCTGCCGTCGTGTAAGAATTGTGGGCCGTCTGGGCACATCCGGACAGCACAGCAACAAGTGCCAATAAGGCAATCAGGAGGAACCATTTTCCCCGTTGAGTCTTCAAACGCGACACTTCATAACCCCTTTCTTAACCAATCCATTCCAACGTAAATCATACCATATCCTGTAGGACAAAGATACTGACTATCGGCGTGAAGACTTGAGCAGCGAGGCTTTGCGTAGAACGTGCAGCACGCTTTTCTCCAGCTCTTGATACGACTTAGTAACTGCACCCTTACGAACGATAAAAATCAGATCAATCTGCTCCACCAATTCATGCTCATGATGGCGCACAATTTCCTTAACGATTCTGCGCATCCGGTTGCGAACTACTGCATTGCCGATCTTCTTGCTGGCCGAAATTCCGACGCGGAACTGCTCTACCTCTCTGCGGCGGAACCAGTACACCACAAACTGATGGTTGGCAAAAGATTTGCCATGGCGGTATACGCGCCCAAAGTCCGCCCGGTTTCGTAGACGCAATTTTTTTTGCACGGCGCTTCTCCTTGCTCATCTCTTTTACACATGTCGGTAAGCTAACCTTTACCTTTTATATAGTAAGAAGTATGGACAACATTCCAACATGGTAATCTCGCTTATTTTATATCCGTTTTCAAAAGCTTCATCTAATATAGGACAGGATGCTGGGCTTCTCCCTCTTCTTTCACTACATTTTTACAACAAAAGAAGAAGGGATCGCATCCCTGAATACCTCAATTATGAAAAAAAAGACCACCGTAGTGGTCTTTATGCACGCATTACGCACTCAATACTTTTCTACCTTTTTGGCGACGAGCTGCCAAAACTTTACGGCCATTCTTCGTGCTCATTCTTTTACGGAAGCCGTGAACTTTTTTACGTTTGCTGACATTCGGTCTGAAAGTCGGTCTCATTGTGCTGCACCTCCTTACAAGGAATACGTTTTATATGGAATATACCTAACATAGCAATCTCCACAAAAAACACCTTTGTACATTTAACCACAAATAGCGGTCAAAGTCAATGTACTTATAAACCCTCTTCCTCTTTTTCCCCTTCAGGAAGCCTCCTCCTCTTTACCCCGCTGACTCACTTCACTCTTTTATTCCCTTATTTCATAAAATTCCTTTCGTCTTTCCTCCATTATCAGCATTCTATTTGTAGTTTTCACTCCTCCAAAACTGTCCTTTTTACATTTATTCATTCTGTAACTTGAATCCATCCTATTTTCAGATCGACGTTATCAGGTTCGTTCAAAAATATTGTCGGAAACGTTACCGGAAATTTTCAACAGAAAAATAAGCCTCTGTGACCAAAAGGCAACGGCTGTTATACACAGATCCACAAAAAGAACTGAATTGTGATTTAAATGGTCATAACCTGTGCATAACATTTTAGAGTGAAAAAGAGTTATTGTCGAAAACTGAACAAATTATAAACAATATCTTGTGTTGTGAATAAAAATTGTACACAACAGATTGAATTTGTGGATAAATAACCACGAGTCATTGAAATACAAGGCTTCTTTTGCTATGATGATATTACTTTTGAATGTGAATATGTTGTTTTACCCTCCATATTATCAACACCCTGTGGATAAAGTTGTGAACAAGTTCAATTTATCCATCTTTTTATTTTTGTGCGGATTCGGGATTCTGGGGATATATTCTACATTTTTCATTTGATTTCGACATATTGCAGTCCCGTTTTGGCCTGCGGGATCAAGAGAACGGATCGTGCCGCACATTCCCTCCTGAGAAATATCGCCTTTCTTCTGCTGGTCAGCAGCGGAATTTCCATTAGCTATTTTTCAGGGTCATTTTGTGCTGCGTTCTCTCACCACACTGCCGCATGTTTTAGGCGGCGGTATGTCTTTTTATGGCCTTCAACAACATTTTTGTGATTTTAGGCGTTTTGCCGAAGCGCCGAGAGCAGCTCTCTGCAGCTTAATTCGGTAAAATGTCAGGATTTAAAAGGAGTGACGTCTGTGGACAGCCATACCTCTGAACTATGGCAGCAAATTCTATCCATCATACAAACCAAGCTGAGTAAGCCGAGTTACGACACTTGGTTTAAGGCTACCAAGGCAGCGAAACTAAATGACCACTCCATTGTGATTTCTGCACCGACAACTTTTGCCGTGGAATGGCTTGAAAGCCGCTATACCAAGCTAGTCGGAGCAACGGTTTATGAGATTTTGGGCAAACAGCTAGAGGTCAAGTTCGTTATTGAAGAGAACAAGCCCGCCGAGGTCGACCTTCAGCAACAACCTCAGCAGCAGCCGGTCGTTCATGAAGAAGCTGTGTCCCATATGCTGAATCCCAAATATACATTCGATACATTCGTCATCGGATCGGGGAACCGTTTTGCCCATGCGGCATCGCTGGCCGTCGCCGAGGCGCCGGCCAAAGCTTACAATCCGCTGTTTTTATACGGTGGTGTAGGGCTGGGAAAAACGCATCTGATGCACGCTATCGGACACTATATTTTGGAGCACAATCCGGCCAGCAAGGTCGTTTATTTATCGTCGGAGAAGTTTACGAATGAATTCATTAATGCCATCCGGGACAACCGCGGGGAAAGTTTCCGGAATAAATATCGCAACATTGATATTTTGCTCATTGATGATATTCAATTCATTGCGGGCAAGGAATCGACGCA
>RCUE01000114.1_pt1 | contig 32952 bp, 34 predicted proteins | sample 2166111 | NCBI WGS metagenome assembly RCUE01 (sample SAMN09930795, study PRJNA488358) | compost metagenome | feature: garden; material: soil; isolation source: compost soil in phenylacetonitrile-enriched culture | place: Germany: Experimental Botanical Garden Goettingen | collected 2016-01-27 | reverse complement strand
AAAGAAGGAAGGGCGGTGGGTGGGAGCGGTCGGAAAAAGACACGTCCGCCTTTTTTCTGCCGGGGCGCAGGGCGCAGGGCGCATCCACCCTCTTTTTTTTCCAAATCTCCTCCTTCCCACCACACTCCCCTGTCAAAATATCAAGTGTAATTTATATAAGTCCTAAAGCCCCTCCCATCTCGCCTACTTAGTAAAACAGTATTATAATTACAATAGAAAAATTTTGTAAGGAGAGCGGGATGCCTAACATGATTAAAATCCTTATCGCAGATGACCAAACACTTATGCGGGAAGGTCTAAGAACGATACTTGATCTTGAAGATGATATGCAAGTTGTCGGAACGACGGAGAATGGTCAGGAAACGTACGAAATGGTACATAAGCTTATGCCCGATATTGTATTGATGGATATTAAAATGCCTGTCATGGACGGCATTGAGAGCACCAAAAAAATCAAGCAGAAATTCCCGCAAACGATTGTCCTTATTCTAACTACATTCGCAGAAGACGGATACATCATAGAAGGACTGGCGAATGGAGCAAGTGGTTTCTTGCTGAAGGATATGCAAGGAGATAAACTCATTGCCGCCATCCGCGATGCTGCCCGTGGACAGATGATGCTTCCAGCGATTATCGCTGCCAAGCTTGCAGCCCGGCTTTCCCATTTTTCCTCTCAGGCGCAAAGCGCCATTCATACGGAGCGATTAAAAGAACAAGGAATTGAGTTATCAGAGCGGGAAAAAGAACTGGCCATCCTCATGCTACAGGGCATGAGTAATCGGCAAATCGCAAAAACATTGTTCATCAGTGAAGGAACCGTTAAGAATTACATCAGCATGATATACGCCAAAATCGGAACCAATGAACGCTCTAAAGCCATTTTATACTTGAAAGAACTGGGAGTAGAAAACTTGCAGTAATTGTTCGATCCATTCCAGATAAAGGGGTCAATTTCGCATGAAAGCATGGATTTTTTTCTCTCCTTGTATCGCTTACCCTACTCCTTGCCGGCTATGCGATTCGCTCCACTTCCTCCCCCATTGCTGTAAACGGTAACATCGATATCAAAAGGCGGAATTTCATAACAGACATTCCTATTGAGCCCAATGGAGAATGGCATTTTCACTGGAAGCAATTCAGTGATAATCAGGAAATCGCTTCTTTGTCTACCGAAAACCAGGCAAGCATCATAAATAATACAGCGTCACCTTAATGCACTATTACATTTTTTAATGTAGGATGGCATCCATCCATTCTTCCCTTCATATCTATAGCTTTTATACTAATCTAACGGAAACATTGTAAGTAAATACTAGCTTTTTCAATGCATAATCGCATCTACTTAACACTACGAACCCCATGTTTTTATGTGTAATCAATTTGGCATACTCATTGCTAGGTTAAAAGACCTGAGTTACCCATTGAATCGGGATAAAAAGAAACGAAGGGGTTCGGTATGAAAAAGTGGATAAAACTTAGCGTCAAAAGGCGATTGCACATAGCGTTTCTTGTCCTATTATTAATCCCAAGCCTGTCCATCGGCATCGCTTCCTATTACACGGCTAAGCAAAAGGTCCAGGACCAGGTTCTGGAAAAAGCGAAAGGGGATATCACACTCCTCAACCAACTCGTCACTAAGCTAATCGAACCGCAACTTCAAAATGTAGAGCTGCTGTCGGAAAACATTCATGGAGATATGTATCAAGGCCGAACCAGCCCACAGGTGGTGGATATCATCCATCAATTCCAGCGAATCCATCCAGAAATCAGCTCAGCTTATGTAGGAACAGAAGCCGGTTTTCTCATTATGGACGGCTCCGAAAAACTGCCGGCCGACTATGATACGAGAAAACGTCCCTGGTATCAACAAGGATGGCAAGCCAAGGGAAAGACTGTCCTTACCGATCCGTATCTCGACATGGTGACGGGAGAAGTGGTTGTCGGTATTATTCAGAAAACCAAGGACGGTTCTGGAGTCGTAGGGGTCGACCTTAATCTGAAAAAACTTAATGAAATGGCTCAGTCGATGAAAACCGGGACAAAGGGTTATGTATTCATTGTGGATCAAACAAAAAAAATCCTTGCTCACCCTTCTTTCAAGAATGGAGCAGATGCACCGAAATCTATTGTTATCCCGTTGTTCAATCAACACTCCGGTAGTTTTGATACAACTGAAAACAAGGAGCAGTACAAAACCTTCTTTGTTACAAACGAACAAACAGGCTGGAAAATTGGTGGAACCATCAATATGTCGGAAGTGAAAGCACAGGCATCCCCCATATTTTATACAACGATTACAGTCATCTTCGTTGCATTGCTATTAGGGGGATTTATGGTATATACCGTTATCTCTTCTATCACCCGTCCGCTCCATAAGCTGATTCATGCATCAGAAGCGATTAGCCATGGCAATCTTACCGAGCGTATTCCTATTGAATCAGATGATGAATTCGCTCGTCTGGCGACCCGCTTCAATCAGATGAGCGACTCGCTGCAAAGTGTTCTGCATCATATTATGAATAAAGCTGAACACCTGGCTGCCTCTTCAGAAGAATTAATGCAGGGAGCTAAAGAAACAAGCCATGTGATAGAACACGTGTCTGCTTCTATTCAAGAAATTGCCGCAGGCTCCGAGAAACAAGCCAAGAGCATAGAAGAGACGTCCATAACTATTGTGGAAATGTCGGAAACCATGCGAAAAATCGCCCAGAATGCGCAGCAAACATCTGCTTCTGTCGCCCATACTTCTACGGTCACTTCCCAGGGCAACGGAGCCGTTTTGCAGGCTGTACAGCAAATGAACTGTATCAGTGAAAAAATAACAGGCCTATCCGATATGGTAACGGCATTGAACGAACGTTCCAGGCAAATTGAAAGCTTCGTCGAAGTAATTACAGACATCGCTGAACAAACCAATCTGCTCTCATTAAATGCAGCGATTGAAGCCGCACGAGCAGGCGAGCATGGAAAAGGATTTGCCGTAGTCGCAGGCGAAGTCCGGAAGCTGGCTGAACAATCTTCCCAGTCTGCCGGAAGCATTGCGACACTCATTCGGACCATTCAGCATGAAATAAAGAATGCCGTTATCTCTATGGAAGAAGGCGTAGCTGAAGTTGAAAAAGGAATTCAAGCGGTCAATCTGGCAGGCTCCTCTTTTCATTCTATCCATGGCTCCATTGAAGAGGTAGCCGGACAAGTTCATGAGGTTTCCGCTTCCGTTCAGGAAATGTCCGCAGGGGCAGAGTCAATCTCTCACTCGGTTCGTCTCGTGACCGAAATTGCCGAGAATACAGCTACAGGAATGCAAGGTACATCTGCCACAACAGAAGAACAACTTGCAGCAATGGAGGAGATTTCCGCTTCAGCAAAATCACTCGCACACATGGCGGAAGAGCTGGAAGAAATGATTAAAAAGTTTACATTATAGCAAAGGAAAAGACTGCCCATACGTTGGCAGTCTTTTTTTTCAAAAGTAAGTCTTTTTACCTTTTTGCTCATAGTTCAAAATTCTTCTTTCTTTTGTAAAAATATTTTATTTGTACTATCTTGATATAGGTAATAAAATCCACTATATTATTAGCATGTAGTAAAAAATAACCTTATTAAGCGCTTATAAATATCAAATAGGAGGAGTAAATAACCATAATCCAATCTATATCCCTCTCTAACAACCCTGCATTTTATATCTAACGTATGAAACGGTAATACTACTACCATCCTTATCTTCATTCGTCGCCTATGGACTTTCTCTCCGTTTCGATATACATCTGCATTTGTCTATGAACCCAGTCTCTCGTACATTTCATTGATTAGAAAACGCACGTTCATGTTGCGTAAGACCCAAGGAGGGGAAGTATCATGCGACAATTTCTTGTATTCCTTGTTGCCCTTTTCATTTTTATCGGATTTTCATTGCCAAATCAGGCAAAAGCTGAAACACTGTATACTATGGATACACAAAACCATTCTTTCGATATAACGAAATTTGGTGCAAAAGCCAATGACAATAAAGATGACTCGCAGGCGATTATCAACGCGATCCGGACAGCGGATAGCTCGGGTGGCGGGACTGTATACATTCCTGCTGGTACGTATCATGTTACAACTATAAATGTTGCAGTATCCCATCCTATCTCCATCGTCGGAGAACAAGGAGCCATACTTGACGGAAGGCAATCCACCCAACAATCTATACTTAATATCGGGGGTTCAAGAGGGGGGGCTGCACCACTTCTGGCCGATGCTGTAAAAGGAAACAAAACAGCGCTAACAAATCTTCCGGTCGTACCAGGGGATATCGTGCTTATCCATTCCAGTGAATTGTTTAACCCGGCACGTAACTACTATTACCGTGGAGAAATGGCAGAGGTCGCTTCCGTATCCGGCGATACGATTACATTCAAAAACGGACTATTCGATACGTATCATTCGGCTTCTACCGTGCTGTACAAGCTGAATATGCCAAATATAAGCATTACGAATCTTAACATCCTCCGCGATTCCAATCATGTGGGCCTTACCGTAAATTACGCGAGGAGTTTACACCTCGCTCATGTGGAAGTATCAGGCGCTCGCGAACGGGGAATCGGCTTGTCTTATATATACGGTGGAGCGGTTGAAAATAATGAGGTAAGCGATTGTTGGTATGAGGGAAGCGGAACGAGCTATGGGCTCAGCATTGCCTCCTCGCAGCACCTAACCGTTAAAGACAACTGGATGCATGGGGGCAGGCATGGAATTTCTCTCGGAGGTCAGGAGCCTGTGCGTGATATTTTGCTTACGCAAAACGTAATCGATAACTACAGGGACTCTCGGGTAGGTGCCTTTAATACCCATGAGAATGTAGAATATATCACGATTTCCGAGAATCAAATTCTAAATGGGGTCTCCGTAGCTGGCGACCACCTTACTTTCGATGGAAATACAATTACATCAAGAGTAGACTATCCAGGCATTATCGTAAAACAAAACTGGTATACTGATGAACTTGTTGTCCGCAACAACAAAATTACAGCACCCAACTATGGCATTCTGCTGGAAACATACCTCCCTTCCCTTGAGATGAAGGATATGATCGTAGAAGGAAACACCATTCGTTCCAAATCGGCGGGTATCGGTATAAAACCTAGGATGGAAACAGCAACCGGAACGAAAATCAAAAACGTAACCGTCAAAAACAACGACATCATCTCTACAATTGATAGCGCGATCTCCATTCGAAATTACGGACAAACGGCCATCACGGTTGAAAATTTGAAGATTGAAGGCGGCACATACAATTCCGTCAACAACAAAGGAATTTTTGCTCAAATCCCTCCTTCTGCTGGAAACTTTACCATCTCCAATGCTACTATCGGTACAGAAAAAGAAGGAGAGTACGGAATGCTATTGATTAACTTCAATCGGATCGCCATCGACCACTCCAACCTTCAAGGGCCGACAACGCGAGGATACGGCAACTACTTCCAGCACGCGAACCATGTAGCCATTACAAATAGCAAACTCAACGGATGGAAGTACAAGAACGGGGTTAAAATGCTCAATGTTTCCAACGTGCAGTTGGGTAATAATACGTACACGAACACTCCATCATAACGACAACTATGTGACATAAATACAAACAGGGGCATCACAATAATAAATGTGATGCTCCTGCTGTGCTTTGCGCTTAAACACTCATCGTTTCATCATCATTTTTTAATATTACCTTTTCGGTAAAGCATTTTATATTATAATCGTCTATAGTATAAATCACTTGAAACTACTAGGAGGACGTAACACGTATGCGCAAAATATTCATCTACACCTTGCTGCTTGCGGCGGCGCTTGTTTTATTTGCCGGCTGTAGCAATGAAAAAACCACTTCACCTGAGAATAAATCAGATTCTTCCAATACTCCTACAGCTTCATCCAATTCATCGGACGACTCTAATGATGTGGCTAAAAAGGATGAGGCTGCACAAGCCATTACCGATCCGCACAATGTCGCTGTAATGGTAAACAAGCAATTCTCACTGCCTGAAAACTATGAACCTACCGATTTAGTTTATCCGAATGTACGATTTACTTTTAAAGAAAAAATCGAAAAACGCAAGATGCGAAAAGAAGCAGCAGAAGCACTGGAAAAGATGTTCGCTGGAGCAGAAAAAGACGGAGTATACCTCGCCGGTGTTTCCGCGTATCGCTCCCATAAAACGCAGACTGCTGTATTTAACCGTTATGTAAAAAAAGATGGTGAAGAAAAAGCGAAGACATATAGTGCCGTTCCGGGTCACAGCGAGCATGAAACCGGACTTGCCATTGATGTTTCAGGAAGCGACGGAAGGTGTGCAGCGGAAGACTGTTTTGCCGGTACGAAGGAAGCAGAATGGCTAGCCAAGCATGCTCCGGAATATGGATTCATCATCCGCTACCCGGAAGGAAAGGAATCCATTACCGGCTACAAGTATGAGCCCTGGCACATTCGTTATGTAGGAACTGACATCGCCAAAAACATTGCTGAAAGAAATATTACACTCGAGGAATACTTCAACGCAGTTCCTGTGTCCAAATAGCTCGGATTTAGCACTTCCGGGCATATGAAAAGCCTGACATACGTTTCCCTTCATATAGGAGACATTGTCAGGCTTTTTCTATGATGAAATTCTTCATGTTTTAGAATAATTTAATCCGTATTTACCATAAGTCTTCCCATAAGCTCTTTCATTGATTTGCTAGTCTGATCCAGCTGTTCTATAATTTCCATAAAATTAACAACTAATTGGGCTTGTTCCTGTGAAGAAGTGTTGATTTGTGTCATACCGTCTTTCAAGCTTTTCATTGTCACAGTAATCTCTGAAAGCGAATCCTCGATACGATTAGTCGCTTCCGCCGATTCATTCGATAGCTTGCGGACCTCCTGGGCAACTACATTAAATCCGGCTCCGAATTGACCGGCCCTTGCCGCCTCAATCGAAGCATTCAACCCTAGCAGATTCGTTTGCTTTGAAATTTTTCGGATAAACTGCAACACATCATTCGTTTTCGAGGAATTTTCAAACGCTATCTGTGAGTGACCCATAATCTCTTCACTTGTTGCTGAAAGCTCCTCTGCATGTGCCGCTACAACCTGTATGCTATCCTGTAATTTCCCGGTGATTTCTTGCATGTCAGTCATAAACTTTTCCAATAGTATATAATTTTCCAAAGTATAGCCAAAGGCGAGAGCCCCTACTACCTGCCCCGATTCGTCTCTAATTGGTATCGCCGTTGCGATAATTGGAACCCCGTATACTTCTTCGGAAACTCTTATGTTTGAAATTTTCCCAGCTAAAGCTCCATGAATATTTACATCGTCTGGCGGAATGAAATCACCGGGCTTTAAACCAAAGTCTACTTTTTCAGCCGGTATGTAAGTAAGAAACTTCTCTCTGTCTACCACGCCTATCATTGCATCCTCTTTTATTGCTTGCTTTATATAAGGAGCAGCCACCACAAGAGCTTCTAATACGGATACTGACACGATCATCACCTTATTTCTGAAATATATACGCACACCAAATCGCGTGGCATGAGTTGATTATACGTTATCGGTCCGATGAATGAAAAGACTGCTCACACATCATTTAATAAAAAATGTAATAATTATCTTATTATTCCGTATATTAAACACCTACCTACTGAAGCTATGATATACTTAAAAAGTTAAATTACACATCATACTAATGAGGTGAAAATTATGAAAGCGGCTGTATGGTACGGAGTAAAAGAAGTTCAGGTCCAATCTATTGATGAACCAAAGGTAACACCCGGTACAGTAAAAATTAAAGTTGAATGGTGCGGGATCTGCGGTACTGATCTGCATGAGTATTTGGCTGGACCTATTTTCATTCCAGGAGACACACCCCATCCGTTAACTAACGAAAAGGCTCCTGTCGTCCTCGGACATGAATTCTCTGGAGAAGTTGTCGAGATTGGACAAGGCGTATCCAATGTAAAAGTCGGTGATCGGGTTGTGGTTGAGCCGATTCTGGCCTGCGGAGAATGCAACGAATGCAAAGCAGGAAAATATAACTTATGCGATTTTCTCGGATTCCACGGCTTAGCCGGTGGTGGCGGTGGTTTTTCGGAATACACGGTAGTACAAGAAAATATGGTACATAAAATTCCTGACGATATGAGCTTTGAACAGGGGGCGCTTGTGGAACCGGCAGCTGTTGCCGTTCATGCCGTGCGCCAAAGCAGGCTAAAGGTTGGAGATGTGGTGGCAGTCTTCGGAGCTGGCCCCATCGGTCTCTTAACCATCCAAGCCGCAAAGGCGGCGGGCGCAAGTCAAATCATCGCTGTTGAGCTTTCGGAGGAAAGAAAGAAGTTCGCCAAAAAGGTCGGGGCTGATATCATTTTGGACCCCACCCAAGTAGATGTTGTGTCAGAAATTAAACAACTAACCAATGGCGGTGTAGATGTAAGCTTTGAAGTTGCAGGAATCGAAATTGTACTGAATCAAGCCATTGAAAGTACAAAAGCGGATGGTCAGGTTGTTATCGTTAGTGTTTGGGAGAAAACAGCGACAATACCGCCAAACAGTCTCGTATTAAAAGAACGGGATATTAAAGGAATCATCGCCTACCGGGATATCTTCCCTGCCGTTATTCAACTCATTGCGAATGGAAGCATTAAAGCGGAAGAATTGATTACAAAGAAAATCGATTTAGCGGATATAGTCGAAGAAGGGTTCACCTCCTTAGTTAAGGAAAAAAATCACGTTAAAATTCTCGTTAAACCGGGCATGTAGCCGGAATAAGCCTGACACTCATCTGTCGTAACCATGATGCTGTGTCAGGCTTTCTTTTATTCTGCCGCCGCTATTTCTTTTACTTTTATCCAGCAAGCAGCAAAAAACATTCCCTCCTACGATACAAATGCTACTATGCCTTACAATTTTGTTAGTTACGGTGTACAGTTTGTAAGGTAGTTCAATGGTTTACATATGCCCTTCTTCTTATAATTTGTTTGGAAACACACATAAAATCATTGAAAGGAAGGGCAAAAAATGAAATCACAACCCATCACCAAAAAAGACCGGATTATTTCACTTGATATTATCCGTGGCATTGCTCTGTTCGGCATATTGCTCATCAATGTCCCGGCGTTCATAATCATGATGGAAAATTCTCCTCAACCGGATATGAGTGGATTTAACGGAATCCTGCATGCGCTGGTTGAAGCTTTCATCGAGAAAAAATTCTTCTCGATTTTTTCTTTTTTATTCGGCGTCGGATTCTATATCTTCGTCTCTCGTGCCGAGGAACGAGGCGATCGTTATTATCTGAGGTACGTACGTCGTTTATTGGCCCTGTTGCTGTTCGGCATCATTAATGCTCTGTTTATCTTTTGGGGCGATATCTTGCACATATATGCACTCTTTGGCTTCGTGCTGCTCCCCTTTTATAAGCTAAAGCCGAAAAATATTTTGCTGTCTGTCGGCCTTATTGCTTTCGCTCATTGGGTGGCGCGGATTGTATGCATGACTGTATTTTCACCGACAGCCAAACCACCTGCATTGCTTGATTTTATAGCCTCTGATTCCCTTACTATTATTATCATGTTCCTGCTCGGACTATATGCGGCTAAATCCGGCCTCGTCCGGAATGTGTCGCAGCATCTCCGTACCTTCAAAATCACGCGGAGCATCACGTTTGTTTTATTTGTTATTTTTGTCGGGATTATTTTATGGATAACATCAAAACCTGAAACGGATACGACCATATTTTATCAAAAATCATTCATTAGCCTGGGCGCTATCCCGATGACATTGTTTTATTTATCCACTCTTTTCATTCTGCTTGAAAATAAAGCCTTACAAAACACCTTACGTCCGATTGGACATGTTGGGCAAATGGCTTTCACAAACTATATCGGCCAAGCCTTGTTAGGGAGGGTGATCATCAGTTTTATGGGGTTAGAAGTAATCTCTCCATTGCCTGCACTAATTATCTCGCTGGTTATTTACGCGATTGAAGTAATGATTAGCACCTTATGGTTACGAAAATATAAGCAAGGTCCATTGGAATGGCTCTGGCGACGTATGACGTATGGAAAACCAAGTGTGTAAAACAAATAAAAATAACACCGGGCCCTCTTACCCGGTGTTATTTTTATGTTATTGTTAGCATCTTATTCAAGGTTGCTCCATTACAATTTTACTGTAAGAGCTCACCGTTAAGAAATAATAAATGGTGTAAATGACGGTATAAACACACATGCTAATGAACACCGGCATCGCTAAATCCAAACCTGCTAAATTCGACAAAGCCGTCAATGCCACCGTACTGTGCGCGATCCCTATTACCAAAGGCATCGCAAATATAAAGAAAATTTGCTTGGCGATGGATGCCTTGATTTCCTTCTTCTTTACGCCTATCTTTTGTAAAATAACATAACGTTCCCGATCCGCTGTCGCCTCGGTTAGCTGTTTAAAATAAATCACGCTGCCAGTTGCCAATAAGAAGACCAGTCCAAGAAACGCACCCATAAAGATAAGCATGCCTTTAGCTTCCATTCCAGCTTTGTATGTCGCATAGAAAGAGTCTAGCTGTGCCGTCTCCGGGACAAGCTGTTGCATTTTTTCCGTCAGTTGTTCAGCATGTTTTTCATCCTGTACGTTATACATTTGTATCGTTTGGACTTTTTCCGTCTTGCTTACCTGATTGAATAATTCATCGCTTACCACTACAGTAAAACCAGCAAGCCTTGCATTCATTACAAAGTACGTTTTATAGTCGGAGAATATCAGCTTTTTGGTCCCCTGCTTCGTCTCGAATAACGCCGTTTTTCCTTTATAGTGCGAGGAAAGGCTTTTAGTGTATTCTCCATCTATCGCAACGGCTTCATTCATGTCTGTTAAATGAACCGTATCCGATTTTCCCATCTCTTTTATTAATTGATTGAATGAACTCTCAGACAGCAAGGTCAATCTATCCTCATCAGCCATAAACGCGGACGGTATCATACGATCCAGATTATCCAAATTCCCTTTTACCTTCACGACATCAACGGTAACATCGGAAATAATGGAATGGCCAGGCGTTTGTGAAATGGTTTCTTTTACCTTCTCATCTACTTGTTTATCCCCGGAAATGTAAGCATAACTGAAAGGCTCAACATGTTTGGCCGACTCTTCATTTTTGTAATAAAAGCTGTAGCTTGTCCCGATGGCACATAATGTAACGGCGCTCAACAAAGAAATAATGGATAACGTACGGGCATTCCCTCTTATCCTGTATAACAATTGGGACGTACCTACCATGTTCATACCATCGTAGTAACGCTTCTTATTTTTCTTTGATAGCTTTAACAAAAATACGGCCAGCGAATTGAATAAGAAATACGTACCGATAATAACACCGGAAAAAATAATCACAACATTTCTTGTAAAATGACCGATCCAAACGGCCGAGGTAATGTTTTGTAATGCAATCCAGTACCCGGTTCCGATAGAAACAACCGCCAGCAGAGCCACGAAAAATGATGCTCTGGGTGCCGTTTCTCCTTTTTTCTCCGCCTGAAAAAGTTCAATCAGCTTAAAACGGTAAATCAAGCGGTATCCTTGCAATGAAGTAAACAGAATAATAACCATGAAAACAAGAACTGTATTGATGATAGCCTTCGGTGCAATAACGAATGCTATCGCAATGTGGAATCCCATCAGCTTCATTAGCAGCATAACGAACAGCTTGGAAAGTAGCGTACCGATGAAAATCCCTACAGCAAGTGCAAGTAAGCCCATAACAAAATTTTCGTAAAATAGCATTCTACCGATTTCTTTCTTCCGTACACCAAGCAATGAATAAAGGCCAACTTCCTTCTTCCTTTTGCGCGTAAAAAAGGAGTTAGAATACCAAATAAAAATGGCGACGAAAATCATGAGAACGACCGATGCCCCGTTAAAAACGGTTCCGATTTTCGTTGAACTTGCCGTCATACTCAGCACCTGTTCGTTATACTGAAGCGATACGAACGTAAAATAAATAACAATGCTAAAAATCATGGAGGCAAAATATAAGAAGTAATTATAAAAATTTCTTCTTATATTTCTTCTGGCAAGACTAAATAAGGTCATTTTTCCCACCTCCGAGCACGGACAGCACATTCAATATCTTCTCGAAAAATTCCTTGCGCGATTGATTTCCTTTTACTAATTCAGTAAAAATGGCTCCGTCCTTTATGAAAAGAACCCTCTTGCAATAGCTTGCCGCGAACGCATCATGCGTAACCATCATAATGGTAGCCCGCTCCTGTTCATTCAAGCCGCTTAAGCTTTGCAGAAGTTCAGTTGCAGATTTCGAATCGAGCGCACCTGTAGGCTCATCCGCAAAAATAAGGCTGGGCTTGCTAATGATAGCCCTGGACGCCGCTGTTCTCTGCTTTTGTCCACCAGAAACCTGATATGGGAACTTGGACAGGATTTCCCTGATACCGAATTTATTGGCGATTTCCTCTACCCTTTGCTCAATTTCTCTGGCGTTCACCTTTGCAAGCGCAAGCGGAAGCACTATGTTTTCTTTTATGGTAAGTGTATCTAACAGGTTGTAATCTTGAAAAATAAAGCCTAGTCTTTCTCTTCTGAAGGAAGATAACTCATCCTCGCTCATTTTCACGACATCGCTGCCATCGATCATAATTTCTCCCGATGATGGCTGATCAATGGTCGATAAAATATTTAAAAGCGTGGTCTTCCCTGCGCCGGAAGGACCCATAATGCCGACAAACTCGCCTTCCTTTATCTCTAAATCAATCTCCTGTAGTGCGGTATACACATTGCCTCTTGAGCCATATATTTTCTTTATTTTCTTTGCATATAATACGTTTTTCATTCGGCTTCCCTCCACATGCTTAGTATTCGTTAAGCAGGTTCGCTTCAAGCATCGAGAACGCGATAGCCAACCATGCCAATTACAAATCCTATTGTAAGAAAAGCCTCTATACCGTTCCATTGCTCAACCTTACAAAGCCCATTCTCATCCTTACATTTATGTCACATCAAAATGATTCAATGGTTTCGGAAAATGAATCATCATCTTGGTGTATTTCCCTTCTTCTGATTCGACGCTTATCGTATGACCTAATTTTACAGCTAATGTTTTCGCCAGATACAGACCAAACCCGGTGGACTTGGCGTATACACGTCCGCTGTATCCTGTAAATCCTTTTTCGAATATGCGATCAATATCTTCGGCTTTGATTCCTACTCCGTTATCTTCGATGACAAGCATTTTCTCTTTCTCATTTTCATGGCCCGTAATCGTTATGATTCCCTCTTGATCCGTATATTTTAAGGAATTGGACAGAATTTGGTCGACGATAAAGCCCAGCCATTTTTTGTCGCTGAGCACTTCTATATCCAAATGGTTCATTTCACACCTTATTCTTTTGCCAATAAACAATTTCGCTTGCTTTTTCACGCTTTCCTTCACTACTTTTTCTATGTTGCATTCGCTAATCACGTAATCCTTCGTAAACGAATCCGTTCTCGAATAGTACAATACCTGCTCGACATATCCATCGATTTTGTCCAATTCATTTTCAAGCTTGTCCAGTATAGTGTCCATCGGCTTTCCGATGCTATTATCGATGATTAGCCTGCTTGCGGCAATCGGTGTTTTTATTTCGTGTATCCATGTAATAAAGAAATCTCTGTCCTCTCTCTTCCTCTCATGCAATGCTTCAATTCGGGCATTCTGTTGTTCGTATACTTGTTTCAACAACAGGATAAAGGCATGCTGTTCGTTCGTTTTCGCTTCGGGTAGAGCGGAAACAAAGTCTTCCTGCCGGCTTGTAATCATCTCATGAATAGTAGAGTAGAAATTCCGTTGATATAGAAAATCCCAGGTCAAATACATGAAAAAGAAAACAATGGATACGGCATTTATGTATATAATATTGTCTGCACTGATGTTCACGGTCCCATCCAAATACATAACGGAAGAGATGAAGGCCATGAGGATAAAATAAAAAGCGATAAGAAATTTTCTGTCCTTTATGTAAGCAGTTGGTTTCATACGATAATATATCCTTGTCCTTTTTTTGTTTTGATGAAGTCGTCCTTGCCTGCATCCTTTAGCTTCTTACGCAGCCTCGCGATATTTACAGTCAGCGTATTATCATCCACAAAGCTCTCGTCTTCCCAAAGATTCCTCATGATTTTATCCCTGCTTACAATGTTTCCGCTGCTCTTCATTAGAATATAAAGAATTTTGAATTCGTTTTTGGTTAATTCGACCTTTTCCTCTCCACATAGAAAATTACCTTCCTGTAGATTTAACACGATTCCGTCATGCTCAATCACATTCGATTCCGTATTTGTATACGAGTAGGTTCTTCGCAGGATGGCATTAATTTTTGCCATGACTACGTCGATATAGAAAGGTTTTTGAATAAAGTCGTCTCCCCCCATGTTCATCGCCATCACAATGTCCATTCTCGTATCCCGCGAAGAGATAAATACAATGGGAACCTTCGATACTTCCCTTATTTTGTTACACCAATAAAACCCGTCATAAAAAGGCAGATTGATATCCAGTAAAACTAAATCCGGGTTATACTGTACAAACGTAGCAAAAACGTCACTGAAATCCTCTTCGCAAAAGCCTTCAAAGCCCCACTTTTCTATGTTTTCCCGTAGTACATCTCTAATTGTTTTGTCATCTTCAACAATTAATATCTTCAGCATGTGAAACTCCTTTTCTGCTAAATACGTTGTTATAAATACAGCTTTCTTTTATTTTTGCCAAAAACGAACAGAAAGAAAGGGTCCGTTTGGCCAATCAGGATAAGCTTGATTGGAGATTTGAGCTAAATTCCCAATTCATTATTAATGATTAAAATATTTACTTATACCTCTATATAATATAAAAATGAAGTGAACGACTTTACCGGAAACATAAGGAGTAGTACGATGTCACCAAATCTTAATCCACTTAATACAAATACCAAAACAAAAAAAAGGAAAGTTTACATTCCTGTAATTACGAAATTTTGGCTAAGTCATTCTATTGCTTTGCTATGGATGTGCTTTTCCATTTATATTTCGATGCCTTGGCTAAAGGATTTATCAAATATTATTTCTTTTCCTGTAGCACTGTTCATTATTATGGGAATTTCCTATGTTCCAGGTTATATGAGCGCTTTTCTAGTTGCGAGCCTAGCCTTTGATAGGCAACCTCCGTTCAAAAATGAGTTTCCTACCGATGCTGTGACTGTTCTCATAGCTGCTTATAATGAGGGAGAAAGAATATTTAACACACTACAATATCTTTCAAGCCAGGATTATAAAGGCAAGATCAATACCATTATTATTAATAATCGCTCAACTGACAATACGGTTTCAGAAGCATTGAGGGCAAAGCAGGAATTAGACTTGAATCTTGACATTATTTATGAAGATAATGCCGGAAAATTCCATGCTTTAAATAAAGGACTACAGCATGTTACCACTCCGTATGTAATTACATTGGATGCAGACACATTGTTGCATCCATCAGCGATTCGTTATCTTGTAGCCCGAATTAAAAGCAGTCCTGAAGATATATGTGCAGTGGCAGGCTCTATTCTTACCAAGAACAGCAGGGAAAATATATGGGCTAAAATACAGGAATGGGATTATTTCCTAGGTATTTCTTCTATCAAAAGGCTGCAAGGTTTATACCAGGGGACACTTGTCGCGCAGGGGGCATATAGCTTATACAAAACCTCGTGTATCAAGGAAATAGGTGGATGGCCTGATGCAATTGGTGAGGATATTGTTTTAACATGGAGGCTTTTACAAAAGGGATGGAAGGTTTATTTTGAACCCTTGGCAGTCGCTTTCACGGAAGTGCCTGCCAACTTCAAACACTTTGTTCGTCAACGCTCCCGTTGGGCCAGGGGAATGATTGAAGGACTAAGGGAAATTAAACCATGGGAACAATCCCAAGTATACACAAAATATTTAACCTTTATTAATTTGATTATGCCTTATCTGGATTTCACCTACACCTTCTTTTGGATTCCCGGACTTATTCTCGCATGTTTTGGACATTACTGGATTGTTGGACCGATGACTTTGTTTGTTTTGCCGCTTACCTTAATTAGCTATAGCTTACTTTATTTCTTTCAAAAGAAATATGTTTTTAAACCATTGAATTTAAAAGTTCGTAAAAACTTCCTTGGCTTTCTTTTGTTCGTTCTTTTCTATCAAATGATTATGTCACCTGTTTCAACATATGGATATATACAGGAAATGTTTAAGTTACAAAGAGTATGGAAATAGAGTTTGTATTCGTAAAAACATTCAGCTTTCGTTTAAGTAATGTTTGTTAGCCATATAGTAAGGCCCCGCTATCCATACGGACAGCGGGGCTTAATCATTATTCCTTCTTCTGTTTTCCGGTATATCCTGATACTACCCCGACACCGATACAGGCATAGCTAATAAGGTCTAATCCTAATTCCCATAGGCCCTGTGGAACAATGACTCCTTTTATGTTTAATATTTGATACAATAATCCGCCAAAGCCGGCCCACAGAAACGGGTCTTTCAACCGCTCCTTCATCAGCTGTTCACCTTCTTCATTCCAGCAGCGACACGCACCTCATCAGCAAGCCGCCCTATTTCTTTCCTCTCGTCCTGGCATGTAGCCGCGTTCCATCTATCCTGTAAAATACGAATGACTTTGTTAGCGTCTTCCGCTTTCATCAACTGCTGTTCCCCCTTCGGCTGAATAGGCTGTGGTGCTGCTGGCTTCTTTATTGGTACGTAGGCAATACCAATCGCCGCTAACACACCCTTACCAATGGCTTCCGCCAAATCAAGCAAAAAAGCACCATCTTTCATCAATGCTGCTTCCTTCGGATTTGTTATGAAAAAGCATTCAAGCAGCGCCGCCTTCGCCTTAACCTTCAGAACCGCCAGATTCGTGCGTATTTTGATGCCCCGATCCTTTAGTCCATACTGCTGCAGGAACTCCTTCACCGCGGTGTGAAGCGCTTCAATCTGCCTGTTCTGTGAATAACAAAGCGTTTCATAGCCGTTTGCTGTCGATTCGCTACTGGCGTTCATATGCAGGGATAGGAAGAAGTCCGTGGCTTTACTGTTGCTGAATCGCTGGCGTGCTGCCAGATCTTCATTTTTATTCGCTCTTAAACTCGTTGCACTTGATAATGAACGTTCTCCGTTCCGGGTGAGAAAGACCGTTACCCCGTGGCGAGTCAATACGTTTTGCACAAGCTGTGCCAAGTAAAAGGCACGCTCATGCTCCTGTAGACCGTTCCCGCAGGCCCCCGGGTCGGGAAGGCCGTGTCCGGGATCGATGACTACGACTTTACTCATTGCCCTGTCCCCCGTTTCAAATATTTGATTTCAACCCAGACATCCTTGACATTGGACTCCAATGTAGCCAGTCCATGCTGAATCTTCTCCAATGTTTCTGATGTTCTTTCGTAGCCTTCATTTGTTTTCTCAAGATGAGCCATCAGCTTGGCCTCACGCTCTTTGCTTTCCTGCTTTTGCTCGGCAATAAGGTCCTTTAGCTCCTGCTCCCTTTCCTTGTTCTCCCGTTTTAAATCCTTAAAAATAAAGGCTACGGCAGTAATAGAGACAAGAAAGAGAACGACGAAAAGAATGCCAAAGGCGTATTGTGATTCTGCAATTTGCTGGGCTGTTTTTACGTCTGGCATAACATCCTCCTTACCGCCTTTTCGGCGTGAAAATTAGTAAAACTCACGGTCATTACCGCTCGTCCTTTTTCCGCTTAAAAAAGGAGCCGCATATGCGACTCCTCAGATAAGGGTAAAAGCTTGAAATAAGTGATTTTTTCCGATCATGTTTGATGATTGTTTTAAAATACGTTATAAACGTTTTCACACGTTTCGGCTGTTGGTTCAAAAAAACAGTGAGCCTTGTAACGCCCCACGAAAGGCTGATTATACCACTGAGGAGGACAGTTCCCTGGCGGTTTAAAGTACCATAAGCTATATTTTCCCGGCCAGTATCTCTCACCATTAATAACCCGACGAGCTAAGCGTTTTTCGCTTTCCCTTGCCCTTTGATAGAAATAACCGTGTGTAACAGCCTCAAACGCATGGGGTTGAAAAATCATTTGCGGAATGGTACGAAGTCCCTTAAAGTCTGAACAATCTGCTCTGATGCGGTTGACTCCTACGTTTCCGACAAGCATCATGCCCACATTTCCTTCCCCTTCAGCTTCTGCTCTAAGCAACCTCGCCAAAAGGTCAATATCCGCGTTCCTGGCTTTTACAACTGCCATGCCTTCACCTCTGCCATCTTTTTAACTGTATAGTATGGCTTTTCCGCTAGGTTGGTGACGATGGAGAAGTTATGGTTTATTAGGTTTGCTTCGGCTACTTCTGAAATTGTTTAGTTAAAACTTATGATGCGTTTCTTCTTATCCAAAGGGTTTGTGGGAAAAAGAAAAACGCCTCTCCATGTGCAGGAAAGACGTTTGTTATGCTGTAGCTTCTGGATATGGTTCATCCGTGATTGCTTGATAATCATCTGCTGTTAGTTTACCAAAACCAACGACTTGCTGTAATTGCTCTTTTGTGGCCCAATTCCGGTTGTAGTAATAGGTCCATTTTTGAGGTTCTGTCATGCTATTTTCCCTCCATATTCATTAGTTTTAATTCCAGGTTTACAATGCTTTGTCCCATCTTTTCGTTGTCGGCTTCTACCTGTATTAAGCGTAAATCTTTGTCTACTATTTGTTGTCCTATCATCTCGTTTTCTAATTGTAAAGACATGATCTGAATGTCTTTTTCTTCGAGTTGCTGACCAAACAATTCAGTGTCGGCTTGCAGCTGTAGTATCTGCAATTCTTTCTCCGCAAGCTGTTTCCCCAGTATATCTATTTCTGACGGCACCTGTGGTACGGGTTTCGGTGGTGGGGCAGGGACAAACTCGCCGGATTCTTCGTCGTATGTTGCTCCTAAAAGGCTTGTGTCGTAAGTTTCTAACAGTATCATATTAGGCGAATCTATTTTCCCTGACAGTTGTGACACGCCTACTACTAAATTATTAGAATCAAGTTGAGCATAATTATACATATTCAATCACCTGCCAAGCGTATTGCACTAAACTGTCGCTAGTAGTTTGGCGTATAAATTCAATTTGCGTAGAACTTATAAGGAGGGCCTGAGCTTCGGTTGCGGTTTTTGAGGAAGCAGTTTCACCAGTTGTATGTCCTGTTATAATTAAAACGGTTTTTTCTAAATTAACAGGGTATATGATTTGTATACTCTTTGTTTGGCTAGTTCCAAATGCTTTAGTTCCTCTTTGTATACTCTTAATAGCGCTCATCACTTTCCACCCCGTTCCGTCGTTGTATTCCCATTGCCCGTTATCATTAATTCGGACGTTATATTTTCCAGTGTTTATCTTGTTTGCTAGGTTATCCATGTAGTTTTCCGCCACACTTACCCGTGTCTCTACGCACGCCGTGTTCTTCGCTTCAAGTGCTAATACTCCAGCGACGGTCTTTGCGTATTCGCCTTGTAGGTCGATAAGCGGAGCGGTGAAGGTATATCGGTCAAGGACGAGATAAGTAACGGAGTAGGTGGCGTTAGGGTCTACTAGGCTTTTACCTGCTGTGTAATCTCCAATAGTAAACGCACGAACATGTCCATAGCCTAGTCCTTGAGCAGAATCAAGTATCCATACCCGGTCTTCCATTGTATTCTTATACACACTAAAAATCCTATCGGCTCGGTTTGCAAGCTTTGTAGAACCTGATATCCGATTTATCTGATTTTCATATCCGTTGTATTTAGCCTGATTCGGATTATCAATAGCCTCCCGAATCACAACGCCCGTACCGACTTCCAGTACGTTTGTACCTCCGTGTAAGGTAATTTTGCCTTCGGACGTTACAGGGACTTCAACGGGTTGTGCAAGTTGGTAGATAAGGCGGTAAGGTGTGTAGTCTGTCGGTGCTAACGTTGTCGGAACGACGTTGATTGTAGATGTCGTTCCGAGCGACAAACTACCATCTTTTTTACGTGCCATCCATTGTTTCGCACCAATCCCATCATAGAGTTGTGTACCTGTCTTGTCCGTTTCAGGCGGGTACATTTTCCACCCGTTAAAATACGCTTGAATCTCCGCTAATGACGGAGGATATGAAGGCCCCCACCCACTGTCTGCTAAAGGTACTGTTATATAAAATTCGGTCGAATCGCCATTAAACCAAACTTGGTCAGGAGTTTCTGTCGCCTGCCATGGATTTAATATTTTCCCATTGTATTTAATGCTAGGATATACAACGGAATTGGACAAACATTTAGGCAAAGCACCACTGGAATTACTTAATCGTATGGTCGTATGGGTCGCTGACGTTCCAATGGATACAATAGACAATTTACCGATTAGTGTGCCATCCAGTACAATCTCACGAAACTTTTCTAACTTACTCAGCTGCCCATCACGGTAAAACAATTCGTCTCGTACCGTTCCGTCTACGTTAGAATGTAGTACCGTATCATGGAAAACGTAATCGTTGTTTTGTGGCTCGAAAGGTAAGGCAGTGCTTCCGATATTAAGTATTGGATTCTTAACGTCTGTTGCTTTGCCTGCATTGCCAACAACGGCGTTAATATATGCTGTCTTGTCTGTCGTTGTTACGCTCAGTGTTTTTCCTGTAACAAATCCTGTAGATCGGATATAAGCACCATCACTTGCGTATTCAGCTAATCCTAGCTTAATGTCTGATAAAGAGGTATCCACGGTAAATGTGTATGTCGTATTAGGTGCCACTACGCTTCGCCCATACAATGATTGTTTCGCATCGGTAAAATTAATCGTTACATCATACGCAGACTTGATACTTAGCGTAAAATCTGGACCAGAACCTCCGTCAAACGCCTTTTGCCACTCCGTAAATGGAGGCAGTAAGTTCTTTCCGTAACGGATAGCATATGGATTGCGGATCGGCTTTACATCGTCCACATACGGATACCTTGCCGCAATTTGCTCCGGCGTCATGCTGTCTAATGCTGCGTACTCAGCGGCCGTGATTTCGTAGAGGCGGATAGCATCTACATAACCAGATTGACCATTTGTACCGAAAAACCTGACTTGCAATGTTTTTCCACTTAAAAAGCTTCCTGTAACTTTTGTCCACAATGTTGAAAAATTTGTTGTGCCTGTACTTTGCTCACCCAAGTAACTGTCACTAATTGCAATGTCAATTTTAGAACAATTTAAACGCTTTACCTCTGCTAAAAATACATAGTAAGCTGAATCCGAATTTTTAATAGTAGATGGTGCTATATTTTGGATTGTCCCATAATTATTGCTGATTGTAACTTTTATTCCATTATTACCTTGCACTTTATTAACATTGTCTAAAGCAGTAGATGCCGAAAATACTGTCCACTTGCTTACATCCTCGCAATTCCCATCCCGCCCAAGTAGATTAATCAACGTTCGGCCCTTTATGCCCGATACGTTAAACGGCGTCGTTCTATCGGCTGTTATCGTTTGGATACCAGGTTTCAACGTTGCTGGAATGGGAGCTGCTTCGCCCATTTCGTCCTCAATGACAGTTAATCGCTGATCATGGTCCTGCACCTTTGCTTTCTCTGTATTGTTGTAGTCATTTGTCGATAGCCCTTTCCCTGGCTCTTTTAGTACAACCTCATCTCTTCGCACAAAAGAATCCGGCGTAATGGTCCGGCGTCTATCCGTTGATGTAATAACCTTGCTTGCATCCGTGGCGAAGTACCAGAGAAGAAGACCGGCATTTGCTGTCGCCTGGGACGTTGTTCTCTTTACGACACCATCGGTATCTAGGTAGATGTATTGCCCTTGTGTAGGGTTTAATGTCAGACTACCTGCAGCAACTTCAAATCTGCGCCCTGCCACATAGCCGACGCCTGCCGTCCAGCTTGCGGTTAATCCGAAGGCAGTGAATTGAAAGCCTGCCGTTCCATTCGGAGCAGCTACAAAGCTGCCGCCCCATTCCTTTGCCAGCTGCTCAATCAAAATGTGCGCGTCCTCGATGCCTTGTTCCGCATGATTAAGCCGTGCCGATGTAATACGTGTCCCTTCCTGTACCAGCTCGTACAGTGGTCTGCCGGTCTGCGGGTCCATCTTTTGCTTTCCAGACGCATCCTTAATCGGTTTTGTTAAATCTGGAATCTCATCTTTCCATGTTTGCTTGTTATACGCCACTTGCTGATGCCTCCAATCGTACAGAGAATTCAAAGCCAATTAAAAACCCCTTATCGTTTTTCACTACGTTAAGGGGATTGTTTGCCAGTGTATTACCGTCTTTGTCCATCAGGGATGCGCCTAGAATTTGCTTTCCGATGGCCTCCGTTTCTTTCACATACACATATTTTCGTACAGAACGACCGGAAAATATCGTATTGTGTATCGGGTACCGCACCAGCTCCCCGCCGATATTCACCAAGGCATGATCAAATCGTGCGCTGATATCTTGCACCGTGTAATCTAACAAAAGCGGTTGGATAATGTCTGCCACGTTTATTCCCCCTCTCCCATAGGTATCTCAAAGCCTGTAATCGGCATGTCTACTGGATGATGATGCTCCTCGTTTCTGACTGATAAGGATTGTGTAAAGATTTGACCTGTCACAGCAGTGTCTATTAGCGTTTCAAGGCCACAAATCGGAAAGTCTACTACATGACTGTATCCTGTCCCTTTCACCAGGATAGGCTTTGTCTCTACCCGCGCAACCGGTACCGCCCGATTAATATGAACAGGTCGAATATATTCAAAATCCTCATACAATCGTTTCAGATCAATGCCTTCATTTGCGACATACTCAAAATAAACCTCTTTTGAAAGAAAATCCTCTCTTACATCAAGCAGCTTCCCGCACTGGCTGCCTATCAACCGAAGAACAGGGAGCTTAAACGGGCGCTTGGCCCACCGCTTTTTTCGGATAGCTTCTCTCCGCTCCGCAAAACTACCGGATTGCACCTTACGAAAGTATATCCACTCCCATACCTCTAGCGCATAGGTGACCCGCTGGAGGATGAATTGATCCCGCAGCTCGTTTGTGATTTTCTCCCGATCATTCATCTCTTTTTCCATCACGGAAAAGTGACGCTCAGCCATATCGATTTCATACCAGTATGGCGGCAATACTTTTCGATAGCGGAGAGGAATCATAATAAAACCACCTCAACCTGCAGGATCGATACAAGTGGAATTTCAATATCCTCGGTGGTACCATTCATCGTAAAGCTTGAATAATTTTCTCCGATATCGACAACCAGAAGCGCAGCAACGTAATTGTAAACAAGTTTCGTCCGGCCTTCTGCATAGGCAAGAACACGCTTTTTGATTTGTTCTGCCAGCATCGCCCGATCCCCGGTTGTTTCGAGCGCGGCCTCAATCCGCAACGTAAAGACAGGAGCAGGATGAGCGACTAGGTCATGTCCCGCAATCCGCTTTTCTTCCCACATCAAATTTTCAACTTGTTCTGCAAATTCCAGTGTTACTGGGTTGCCGTTCATATCTGTGAGGTACAGGTCGATAGAATTGTCATGTCGTTCTTTCTCGACCGCAATTGCACCGCCTACGCCGGGAACTTCTTTGGCCCATAACTCATAATCCTTCCGCCGCCCGCTCCCTTCTTCGGTAAAGGCACGGTCTAAGAGACGAAGCCGGAATGTATCATCGTCCTCGCCCTCTTTTTTAAGCAGTCCATCCGCCCAGCCGTGTGCCTCCAGAAATTCACCATCCGCCCATATTGGAAACGCCTGAATAAAGCCATACGTCCATAATTCCTGCTGCTCTGCGTATTCCTGGGCGATAGGGTACCATAAATCATAAAAATACTCCCCCTCGCCTGTTGGGGGTGGAGGAAGTCCCTTTTCTTTTGCCAGTTCAATCGCTCGATTCACCCAACGCTGATAAATGTCCTCTGGCGTTTCTTCTAGAATAGGCATATAGGGAAGCTTGGGTAAGTCTGTAAGTTTCATAGTCCGATCACCTCCTCCATCTCTGCTGTACCGGCAAGGCCGACCAAATGGATTTTTACATGTACCTCATGGGCCTCTCGTTCCATAGAAAGCACTTCGGCCCGCTCAATTTCCGGGTGGGCGGTCAACGCCTCTTCCATATCCCGTTTAATTTCAACGTCTTCCCATCCCGGCCATTCTGATTTTTCAACACCGATATCTGCGCTGTATATCACGTATTGAAAGCGCTCGGTATTGAGTATTTTCATAGCCGTCTGTATCAGAAATTCAGCATACGTTTTGGTCTTGCGTGGTCGGCCGTCTTCATCTACAACCGCACACCGATTACGAAAGTCGAGCATGTACGTCCATTTGTCTTCCGAAGCAGCCCCTTCGTATATTTCCATTTCCTCCATATCACTAAGATTCATCTCAGGAAACAAAGAAATCGGTTCATCCACCATCCATCCTCACATCCTTTCCATGCACATAATACTGCTGTCCAGTTAATCATAAGATATTGGCTTGGTCGCCCTCTTCGTAACCCTAGTGTCAATACGACCGAACATCTTCTTTTCTACAGGCTCAATACTCTCCTTGGTATATCTACTGCTACCTTTTCAACGTGAAAATAAAAGAGGAGCCGCACATGCGACTCCAAAAATAAAAACGCCTCTCCATTCAGAAAAACGTTTATTACGTAGCGGTAACAAAATCATCACCTGTGATTGCTTTAAATTCTGTTACCGTAATCTCACCAAACGGATTTTGGTCGGTTTTTACAGCAAGCCGCAGTTGATCCTTCGTTACCCATTTTAATTTGTACGCTAGGCTCCAAAACCCCATGATTATTCACCTTCCTTCAATCGAATCAATTCTAACTTAACCGTAGCCAATTCCTGTCCTAATATTTGGATGATGCCATCCTTCTGCATGTTACTAATTTTCAACAGGGCCAGCTCCTGCCCCATTGTGACCATTGGAGCTTCAGCTTCTTCCCGTTCTTTTTCAATTTGTGAAAGCGGCTTTTCATTAATGATAATCAATCGAATGCACCCCCAAATCCATTGACAATAACCTGACTGTTTGCTGTGCCTTTTTCAAACATAAAGCGAATATCTACGCCCCATTGTTCTGCTGTTTTCTCTGTATTGGTAAAGAGAAAACCGCGATTAAATCGAACATGATTCGTTATGTCCTCCCAGGTAGGTGAGGCATCAAAGGCATTGTTACATGCTTCGATTTTCATCGTTGTGCCATTTGGCACCACCGCATCAATAGTGACAAGAATCCGCTTGGCGGCAATATCGGTGACAAATGGCTTCTTTAGCTTGAATTCCAGCTTGGTTTCCTGACGGACAAATGTATAGGTGCGTGCCGCTGTCATTCCTTTACTGTCGGTCGCTTCGATGACTAGCTTATGTTGAATTCCAGGCTGCAATCGTATCCAGAAGTCATGTGGAATGGTAATGGTGTTTTCTTGTCCGGCTACACCCGCAAAAGAGCGAATGACCTTCCCGTCGATTTTCTCGGTAACGGTAAATGTATCATTTTCTGCATCCGATACAGTGTACGTCTTCGACGGCGGTGCTTGAATGGTTCCTAAATCCTCATTCGTACCGGAGATAATGGGCGGACGGTTATGAATGACACGGAATTTACATGTGACTTCCGTTGACTTTCCACCTTTGTCGTCCTCAGCCCATACAGTGAGTATGTGGTCCACATTTTCAGCTAAATCGCCCGTAACCTCCGTAGCTCCGTCACGCAATCTTTTGTTGCTGAAGGTCAGGTTTTTGGTAAAAGAAAGAGGCGTGCCACTGGCGACGCCTGATGCGATATTACGGACTGTGCCGTTATCAATTTTATATTTGACTGTTAATACATCTCCACTGTTCGCATCCGTTGCGTTGCCTGTAATGCTGAAACTTTTCCCGTCCGTAAGTGACTGATTATCCGCTGTGGTTACCGTCATGGTGGGATTGCTGTTCACAAAGAAACTAACCGTTTGTGTACTTACATTCCCTGTATTGTCTTTGGCCGTTACAACAAGCGTATAGTTTCCTGCAGTTGTAATGGTAGTGCCGGAGGTAAAGGCATTCCCATTTAGTGTAGCTGTGCAGCTCTGCAAGCCTGCGCCGCCCGTATCCGTTGCAGAAAATACAGGTGTCACTGATGTGTATGTTTGACCTTGAGAGACACCCGATATAGCAATAGACGGGTTTGTCTTGTCGATAGTAATAATACCTGTGTACGTCGCGGTAGCGGTACCGCCTTGTCCGTCATTCGCGGTAACAGTAATGTTTGAATACTGCGCCTGCGGCAAGTCTGATACGGGCCAAGAGAGCGTCCATCCACTGGAACCGGCAACTGTGGTTTGTTTTGGGATACCTGCTATTGTTGCACTGATGGTTACCGTATCCCCATCCGGGTCGTTTACGGTTCCAGAGAGAGTGACAGTACCTTGAGATAAGGCTATATTTCCAGTAGAGATGCTTAGTACTGGATTTTGATTTTTTCGTTGTCTAGCAACAACAACGGTTGCCCCTGTCTTTGTAGGGATCGGGGGAGTGAGTGTAGTATAGAGAAAATCCCCATCTGGAGGCATTGACTCGAGTATTCTCTTTGTTTGTGCTTCCCGTTCTACGATATAAAAGGCGTACCGATAGTTTGCAAAATCATACCAGTCCACCCAAAATCGCGAAAACGAAAGCTGGCTGCCATCACTGTTAGAAGCATATAGGGCATATCTCAAAGTATCTTGTCCCGGTTCTTTATCGAATCTAACCCGTAAATAATCAGGATATGAGTCCCCAAAATCACTATTGTGTACAGTTTGCTTAATAACTTCCCATGGTGCCGCCATCTATACCACCAACCTCTTATTCACCTCGTCATACCAGCCACTAATAACCTGAACATCAGTCAGCGTATCCAGATTCTCGGTAAACACATTATCCGTAAAGTTATTAAACAGCGCATCCTTTACCGCTTTAACATCGATTTGAAGAGAAGCAATAGCAGCAGTATGCAGACTCAGCAGAACGTGTGCATCATAAATGCCTTTTTCCCAGCGGATAATTTCTGTTTCAGTGACTGGCGTTTTCGGCGTCCAGTCAAACTTAGGTTCAAACACCATTGCCTTTCCCTCCTTTTATTACGAAACGAAAAGTAAATTCTGCTTGCTGGCTCTCTACTACAGCAAAATTCGCTTCCCTTTCTGTAATCATGTTGCCGTTCTCATCCAGTAATCGTAAAGACGTTATTTTGTTGAGACCTGATATCCCTTGCGTCATAATTACAACTTGATTTCCTGTTCTCTGAATGGATTGAATGGGAACGGTTTGATCACCATTCAGAACGACGGTGGATGCCCGCATACATAAATCCTGTGCAGTTCGTTCCAGATAAGCTGTGTTCATTACAGCACCACCTCATCTTCGTATTTTAGCGGCGTCATACCCACTTGAAACTCCTCTACAGTATGATAGCGACGCAGGTTGCAGGTGATTCGCTCGTCTATTTCTATCGTCTCGTCTGCATTTGTAGCAATTGAGAAGCCATGAACATGCACCCGCCGCATTTTCATAAATGTTTTGTACAGGTGTGTGACATCAACGGCATCTTCCAACTGAAAAATGAACCGAATGATTTTTTGGTCAAACACCTCTTCGACTTGTGCATTTTTCAATTGCGAGACATGATTCACCAAAGCGAGCAGCACAGACGGCGTGAACGGCAGCTTGGCATAATATTTTTCAAATACTTTTAGCCGTCGTTCTTCATATGTCCCTACGCCAATCGGAAGGCCGAATAACTTCTCCCATACGTCAAGGCCCCATGTGGCTTTATGAATAAAAAACTGATCACGCATGTCCTCAATGCGGGATTGATGTAAAGCGAACTCTGCGTCCAGCGCTTGAAATAGCAAGGCTGCATGCTTATCCTCATAATGAATAGGCGGTATTCGTTTTCGATACTTTAAAGGGACTAATACCGTCATGGCAGCGGACTCCAATCCAGCACATTAACCGCTCCATCCGGCGTGACAATATTGTTTGTGCCTCCGTTAAGAGTGTAATCCGCGATATCCTCCACTCCAGGCACAAACATTAAATTAGCAATAACCTGGTAGCGTAGTACCTCATTTTTCTTGATATAGGTGTTGAGGTTTTCTACGATTTTAGCTTCCGTTTCTTCCGGGTTGGCATCAGATGAGAGAATGAGCCGTGCCGCTACTACAACATGATGTATCGTAGCCGGAAGCACCCCAACATCATGCAGTGCCTCACGTTCCTTCTCAATGGCCGCCCGCACAGCATCGCATAAGACTTGGGAAGCAGGATGCCCTTCCCAATCCGTGATAAAAATATCAATGCTTAAATCATTGCGTAAATGCTCGATTGCTTTGGCAGAGCCCGCTCCGGCATTTCGGGCCAGCCGTTCGTAATCTTTGGCACGCCCGCTACCTTCCTCTTCCTGGGTCCGGTTCAATATCCGCTCCCGGTACGAATCATCATCCTCGCCTTCCAGTCGCGGAAGTTGGATGAACTCCTTTTGTCCATGCCAATCCAAGAATTCACCATCTGCCCATAACGGCCAGCCCTGAACCCAGGCATACTCCAATAGCTGTTGTTGTTCAGAGAACTCCTGGCAAAAGGGGTAGCCCATCGTATAGAAATACTCTCCTTGTTCCGTGGGCATCCCATGTTTGACACGGTTTGCACAACGTTCATAAATGTGATCGGAATCCTCAACCATAATCAGCAGCTTGTCATCCAGCTTCATTCGACCATTTCACCTCCATCTCTACTGTTGCGGATACCCCGATAATTCGTATGCTCATCCGCATTTTATTTCCAATCCGTTCCATATGCAGTACTTCTGCCTTTTCAATCTCTGTATGTGCTTCTAATGCCTCTTCAGCATCACGCTTGACCTCAATATCTTCCCATCCTGACCATTCTGATTTTTCTACGCCTATATCCTCATCGAAAATGATATATTGGAAGCGTTCTGTATTAAGAATGCGCATGGCTGTCTGTATTAAGTATTCCTTGTAGCCTTTCGTTTTCTTTGGACGACCATCATCGTCCAGTACAAGGCATCGTTTTTCAAAATCAATAACATACGTCCATTTCTGCTCAGATGGAATGCCCTCGATGTTCCCGATGTCGTCTATATCACTAAAATCCATCTCGGGAAACAAAGAAATCAGCTTATCCGCCACCCATCCTCACATCCTTTCCATGCACATAATACCGTTGCCCGGTCAACCGGGAGACAATCAGTCGGTCCCCTGCTTTAAGGGGGCTAGGAATAACAATCATACCCTGTAAGGAAGCGCGGGGTACTTGTTCATACGGTGCGCCACTCTCATATTCCACACCGTTCGCCAGCACGCCTGTCACGCTCCCTTTCGCCTCCTCACCTTCCATGTACTGCCCGATCTCAAAGTACGCCTCTACTTTTCGATCCTGTAAATATTCAGCGAAGATTAACTTATCCTGCTCATATGGAATAGGGTCCCCATCCACCTGTATCCGCGGTTTATCCGGCCAACTAAGCAGCGTCGCCCGCTCGGTATCCCTGGCATCGATATGACCAGACATCTTCTCTTTCCAAAGGTTCAATGCTTCCCTTAGCACGTCTATTGCCGCCTTTCCAAATCAAGCTGCACCGTATACATTCCATTCTTGAAGGAGGTCTGCTCGCTGACAACGATCCATTTCGATTTGTATTCAGCCTCCTGAATCAAAACAAGCCATCCGGCGCGCAGACCGCATAGCATAGGATCTTCGTGTTTTACGGTAATTTTCCTGGTTAGCTTCGGATTTGATAGCTCAATAAGCTTCTGCGTAGCGATGGTCGCCGGATCTTCCTTTTCTTCCACCTCGATAATTTCTTCCATTCGCCCCAGGTTAGTAACAGCTCCAGCATTCGACTTTGTTACGGAAGATGCTATCTTCTCATCCTTCCATTTCTGTGCTGTAACGACCGTGTATGTGTCTTCGATAGAAGAGCCGCGGCTACTGGATTCCATCTGATCTCGAATGAATACAGGAACCTGATTGTTTGTTCCTTCACGGGCAACAACAATATAATAGCTTTGGTCTGTGCGAAGGTATTCCAAATAAAAGCGGTAGCCGGTATGCTCATACGCTTTTTGTAGCACATCCAGAATTACCTCAGAGTGAGTCATTGTTCCGTACCGTTCATCGATGGAAAAACCAAGTACCGGGCATCGGAAATCGACCCCGGTACTTTGAATATATTTTTGCAGTTCTGCGCCTGCTTCACCTTTGAGATAGGGGCGGGTGCCTTTATTTTTAGCCAGGTACCATCCGAGTTCCCGTCCTTCCAATTGCCATTCATTCGTGAATTCGTCTTCCTCGTAGCTGATAATCGGACCATGAAAGAATTGATTTTTATGGTGCAGGAGCTGCTCCTGTGTCCGCCTTGCGAAACACATCAACATGCCCGCTTGTTCAACAGGTGGGGCATTCCGCAACCGCACCGTCATATTGCGGGTAATCTCATCCCGGTTAGAAGACCATGAAAGATCGACTAGTGCTTCTGTGAGGGTATGTCGGACGTTTTGCTTTCCATATACGACAGCAAACTTCTCCATCTACTTGCCTCCCCCCTTCACGCTACGATTCTTCGTCTCGATTCGTTGCCTTTGCTGGGCTGTATCCTTGCTTGTCCCGCCTTTTCCATCCTTATTTTGTTTTTTACTCGACTCCTTATTGGTCGTATTCGCGCGGCTAACTGCCGGCTTCGTAATGATAAGTCCCGGCCTTAAAAGCTGCTTTGTGTTGGAATAGGAGACAATTTTTATTGGCTTGTACTCTATAAAAGTAAAATTAATATAGAGATTGGCCTGACCGTTTTTATAGCTTGGCTCCATGTTTTCCATCCACATCGTTTGACTGAACAGCGTATCGAATATAACGACGACCGGCTTTAGCTTCCATTGTTCCAGCAGCTTCAACGCTTGCTCAGGTGACTGATATTTAATCGTTTCGGTACCGGTTTCCCAGATTTCCTGCCAGAAACGTGGAAAAATAGCCGTAAAAGAAACCCGCTTCGCTTTTGAAACGGGTTTGCCTGTACGTTCCTCACCGGTAATGACAGTGAAGGTTTCTACTTCATTACCGGATTGAATCTGAATTTCCTCCGGTGTAAGAGGGAAAGTAAACCGGTTATTGGCTTGCGCTAACGCCAGCATGCATTACCCTCCATTCTCTATTGCTTTATGAAGCTCTTCTCCGAGCACTCTACGCATAAGGGCACGACCTTCCGGACTGGTCATCATTTTTGCGAAAGCAGGGAAATCTTTGACCTGCTTAGCCATTTCACCAAAATCCATCGTCATGTTCTGAATAATGATACCGCCTGTGGAACGAGTGGCTTGTTTCATCATACGGGTAGCAACCGGTATTCTGCCGCCTTCCGTTACTTGACTGCGTGGCAATACATCAATGGCAGCCCGTCCACGAAGCGGGCGATTCATTGCACCTGCAATGAGATTCATCTTCTGTCTAACAGGACCTGCATCCAATCCTCCCGCAAACATCGACATGAAATTGCCTGCCCATCGGTCTGATTTGCTGGCCGGGCCTTCCTTCGTCGGAGAACTGAATCCAAGGTACCTCTTAAAGATCAATGCCGCACCGGAAACAGCAGTACTTAACAGCGGGAACTGACTACGAATACCGGAAGCGAGCATCGAAATCAAATTACTTCCCCAGTTACTTCCCTGCGCTGAAATATTTTTCAATGATTCCAGATGCTGCTTCGTTTGATTGGCCGCACCCTTTGCTGATGTACTGACACCTGCAAAGCTTTGTCCGGCTTTCTTCGCACCAGCAGCAATTTCCTGCGTGCTCCGGGCCGCTGTAGTACCCAGCTGCTTTGTTTGCGTATTCGTTTTCTGCGTAGCAGAGCCTACAGCATGAATGTCCCCTTGCGCCTTCTTCGTATTTGAGCCTTTCCACCATCCCATAACGCTAGACTTCATTCTGTTAAAGGTGTTCTGTACCCCTTTGCCGGTTTTTTGGAAAAGGGAAAAATCCATCTCGATTCCTTTTTGTTTCATGGAAGTCTTTAAAGAACTAAAAGTTCCTTTAAAGCTCTCTTTTACCTTTGGCGAGATAGGGACGACAGGAGCAGGGGGTGGTGAAGGCTTGCTTGCAACTGCGTTTTGTACTCCTTTTTTTGCTGGTTCTTCTTTTTTGGATAAGCCGAAAAAATTGGCTGCCTTATCCTTGTAAGAGACCAATGTGTCTTTTAGAGACACAACTGTATCGACAACCTTTGCTGTTACACCACTCGCATCTGCTAAACCACCAATTTTCCCTCCAATGTAACTTCCCACCGTAGTTCCTACCATGGTTCCAACAGGGCCAAGCAAAGAACCGACTGCTCCCCCTACGGTGCTACCAGCAACGTCGCCTACAACAGCACCACCGTTTTGCGAGACAGCTTGTCTCCAACCAACATCTTTTGCTGTTTCATATAACCCATAGGCTTTCGATACAGTATTTATAACTCTGCCTGGAATGCTCCCGTTCTTAACCAATCCTGTACCTACAATGCCTTCAGTATTCAACGGTCCTTTATTCCGATTAAATGACAGAATACCCTTTATGCTTCCGAAAAGTCCCTTTTTAGGAGTTTCTGGTGTCTCTGACTTTGGTGCTGTATTTTTCTTTTTGTTCTTGGGAGGGCTAAGATTTTCATTATCCTTTTTCCACTTAGATGGCACAAGGTCTCTTATACTGCCCCAGAACCCTTTCTTCGGTTTCTCTGACTTCGTTGCTTGATTTTTCTTTTTGTTCCGAGAAGGGCTAAGGTTTTCATTATCTTTTTTCCGCTTGTTTGTCTCGCCTTTGCCAGTGCCGCTATGATTTTCTTTTCCCGAGCCCCCCCTACCAGTTGCTCCGTTAACATGAACCGTTGTTGCATGAACAATCATGGATGCGG
>RCUE01000113.1_pt1 | contig 33249 bp, 38 predicted proteins | sample 2166111 | NCBI WGS metagenome assembly RCUE01 (sample SAMN09930795, study PRJNA488358) | compost metagenome | feature: garden; material: soil; isolation source: compost soil in phenylacetonitrile-enriched culture | place: Germany: Experimental Botanical Garden Goettingen | collected 2016-01-27 | reverse complement strand
TTTATCACTTGCTTCCAGACGGTACGGCCCATCGCGTAAAACCGGAAGAAACCACTCCGTTTTCCACCGTCACCTTTTTCCGCGAAGATTTCACATATACTGTTGATCATCCCATGCACCGTGAAGAGCTGGAAGCTCTGCTGCTAAAGCTGTTTCCAAGCCGGAATCTGTTCTATGCATTCCGTATGGATGGCACTTTTCGTGAAGTAAAGACACGTACCGTGCCTCATCAAGTGAAGCCTTACAAACCTTTTATCGAAGCAACCAAGTCACAGCCTACCTTTACTTTTAATGACGCTTCCGGCGTGATCACAGGCTTTTGGACACCTGCTTATGCCCAAGGGATTGGAGTAGCCGGATTTCATCTCCATTTTATCAATGATGAACGCACTGGAGGCGGGCATGTTTTTGATTTTGTTGTCGACAAGTGCACAATTCGCATTTGCCAAAAATCCAATCTACATCTTGTGCTACCCGATACACCGGATTACTTGACCGCCAACCTGTCCAGAGAAAACCTGGAGAAAGAAATCGCTGTTACCGAAGGTGCGCAATAATCGCAGCATAGCTCATCCAGATACGGTCCTATAGCTAGACAATAAATAGCAAACGATCACAGTCAGATAAAGAGGCTCCATGCTCTCTGACTGTGATCTTTTTATGTAGGAAACGCATATACACAATGCACTTTATGCCCTTGCTCCGGCCTACTTATTCCTCGATCTGGTCCAACTTATCAGCATAATATTGAATTGCACGGGAGTACTCCTGTATGGATATGTCAGCGGTCGTTTCAGCTAACTCCATGAGCAGCCCCTCCATGGCCTTCCCGTATTCTCCCAGTACACGATATGTACTGCTTAATCCCAGGATGGCTCCTCTCCTGGATTCTGCGGATAGTGCCATACCTAGACTTTTTTCATAAAAGGGAACCGCCTCCCTCTCCAAGCCCAATGAGTCATGCGTCCAGGCTGTCTGATACCATAGCTCCGCATCTTTAGGCTCCTGCTCCAGCGCCTCTAATAGAAGCTTACGCGCTTCCTTGGCCTGTCCTGTATGTCTTAGCTGGCTGGCTTTTTCAATCATATGATCCATGCTAATTCCCCACTTTTTAGTCTCGACTATTCCTTAAAATACATGTTACCCGACATATGAATACGATGTAAATGGAGGTGTGCCAAATATATGAAGCGCACAAAAAGACTCTCCGCTTAGGAGAGTCGCTATAATCCGTTGTTACGACTTATTTAACCTTCAACGATTCTGTACTCAATATTCCCGCTACGCGTTGCGTGTCGAAAATACGGGAAAGCTCCTCCACTGCTGTCAAGTACAGCAGTCCGTTGCCCTCCAGCTTAGGAGAATTGCCGAGTGGAATCGTGCGTTTGATGAGTTGGGCGTATAATTCCGGTTCGGTGAGTTCACGCTCAAAGCTTGCATTTGACAGCTGCTTAATCAACGCCAATGCACCTGCTACGTGCGGAGTAGCCATCGAAGTTCCGCTAAAGGTCGCATATTTTCCGCCCGGAACGGTGGACAAAATATCTTCTCCTGGTGCAACCAAATCCACCTCATTATTAGAATTACTGAATTCTGAGGCATGTCTGTCAAAGTTGATAGCACCTACGCTGATTACTTCATTGTAGCAGCCGGGGTAGCCGAGCTCGTCCGTTCTATCGTCACCGTCTCCTTCATTTCCAGCTGCACAGATGACCAGGATTTGGCTGGCTACAGCCTTTTTTACTGCTTCATGAAGTTCAGGCACATCCTCAGGGCCGCCAAGCGACATCGAGATGATGTCTGCCTTTTGCTCAATCGCATAATAGATACCTTGGATAATCCAGTCATATTGACCGGAACCCTGCTTGTTTAGCACTTTGATGATGAGCAAATCCGCCTCCGGGGCGACACCTACGACACCATCCTCATTTTCCGCTGCCGCAATGGTTCCTGCCACATGTGTACCGTGACCGTTGTAATCCTTGAAAATTTCCGGATCACCTTCATCATCATCCGTGAAATTGCGGCCACCAATAATGCGTGCCTTCAGATCCGGATGGTCCGAATCACAGCCCGTGTCCAGCACCGCTACCTTTACTCCTCGGCCTCGAGTCTGGTTCCATACCGCAGGAGCCTGGATCAGCTCCACCCCTCGCGGTATTTCATTCACTTGTTGCTCCTGCTTGATCACTTGGTAAGGAATGATATGCACTTTACGTTCCATCTTATTCCCTCCTTCATGGATTCAATCGGAAACCATCCGTCTTTGAAACTTTGAAAACCTCTACTGTGTTCGAGGTTACTATATTCTAGCAATTTTTGAAAAGTTTGAACATCCCAATTTTCTTATTTTTGCAAAAAAATACAGACATCAACCAATTCAATTGGAAAATGTCTGCTCTAGTATCTCTATGAGCTTTATGCTGATTCCGCTTGTAACTCAGCCTTTGATAACAGCGATTTGTGTTGCCATTTTCGGCCTTTCCAGCGTAAATAGTGAAAAATACCTCGTACCCATTCATCGCATGCATGTGCAATCCACACACCCAGTACACCATATCCCATATGAATGCCTAGCACATATGCTAACGGGATTTTAATCCCCCACATTGAAATGATGGCCATCATTAACGGGAACTGAACATCTCCTGCTGCTCGCAAGGAGTTAATGACCACGTGGTTAAACACACGGCCCGGCTCTAGCAATATACAGAACAACAAAATCGCTGCCCCTAATTGAATGATCGCTGGCTCATCCGTAAAGATTGCCATCACTTCATATCGGAAAAAGGATACAGCCACGATCACAGCAATCGTAATGACTAGTGACCATTTCAGGCTACGTAAAAGTTGATGATATGCTTTTTCCTTGTCTCCAGCTCCAATCAGGCGAGCCACAATAATTTCGGTTCCCTCGCCGACGGCCATTCCAAATACCATAAAAAAATACACAATCGTATTCGTATAGAAGTGAGTTGCAATCGCTGTTGTACCCATAAAGCTGACAAATCGGGTCACCATCATTTGACTAAGCTGATAAGAAAGCCATTCCAGCCCGGCAGGAATACCAATTTTGAGGATCGCCACCAGCTTGCTCCATTGAAGCTGTACATAATATTGGATACGAATGGGCGCACTTACACGTTTGTACAGCAGGATAAAAATCCACACACATGCTACGACGCGGCTAATAACCGTTGAAATCGCTGCTCCCGCCACTCCCATTTGCGGCAGACCAAACCAGCCGTATATGAGCAATGCATTCCCCACAACATGCAATATATTCATGCCGATGCCTACGATCATCGTATCTTTGGTAAAACCATGCGAGCGAATGACCGGTCCTGCGGTTAGCATAAGGGCTTCCAGAAACAGCGAACCCCCTGCCAGCATCATATAGATTTCTGCATTTTCCTTGATTGTCGGAGTAATATGGTAGAAGGATAATAAAAAATCCCGGCTTACGATAAACATCAAACTTAGCGCCAGGCCAAATACCAGATTAAAGGTTAGTGCCGATGCGGTAACACGGCTTGCATCCACATGCTTTTGCGCACCCAATAACTGAGCAATGATCACACCTACTCCAAGACCAAGCAGATTGAAGAGTATAATCGTAAATTCAATCAACTGTCTGGATACACCGACAGCCGATACAACCTCATCTGAAACATGGCTCAGCATGAATGTATCCACGCTACCCATCAAAATATGAAACAGCATTTCTATGAAGATCGGCCAAGTAATTGCGAAAACCGTCATCGTTTTGACGGCCTGCGCTTGCTTGGAGCCACTTTCCTGCGACAATGACATACTTCTGTATTCCTCCGCTCCCGTATGTAAAATCAAAATTTGCTCATCATTTTTTGATAACGCTTACTCATTCATAAAAAGTCATATGTTTTTTAGCATTTTTATAATATTCCAATCGATCCTGCAATTGTCCTGTGTGGAATTCGAACTTATGTCCATCTGGATCTGTAAAATAGACTGATCTTTTATCCTGTTCATTCCGCTCCCGTCCAGGCAAAATGGTGACATTAAGTGTTCTCAGCTTGTTAAGCAAACTTTCAAAATCCGCTTCCGCTACCGAAAATGCAATATGCGTGTAGGAATGATGAATTTCATTTCTCGGAATATCCTCTTCCACATTGAGAGCCAACCACATTCCCAGACAATCCAGATAAGCCAGCTTACGTCCTTTAACGAGTAGTTTTCCATCCAGTACATTCTGATAGAATTGTATAGACTTCTCCAAATTAGACACTGAAAAGCAAATGTGATTCCATCCTTGTATATTCATGCTTTCTATTCCTTTCAGCGAACCCTGTTCAGCCAGTAGTTCCACGCTTCTGTATATTGGCCTAAATCTCCCGGATGATGGCGAATGCAGGTAGCTATACGAAAGTATAATCCCTGTAACACTTCCCTGCTCAGCTCATATTCCCCTGTCATCTCTGGCCATCTCTACCGCTGGCAAAATGGTATCGACGGTCAGCCTATCCGGTGAAGAACAAAAGGCGTATATCAAATCATACAGAGGCTCTCCCACTACTGGATCAGGATCAATAATACCTGTCAATGTACCATTTTCGGCAAACACAAAATTATGTACTCCGAAATCGCCATGAAGCAAATATTTAAGATTCCGTTGCGGCGATCCGGCCACAAGAGTATGGACGAACCGATGATTTTCTGGGGGTAAAACGTCTTGTATAATCTTTTCGGATTCTTTTGTTCTGTGAAGCAGAAAATCTCTCCATTCCACAAACGGATGATCCGAATAACCATACTCGCGTTCTTCTCCAAGGGATTTGTAGTGTGCAATGACTTCTGTCGCCAGACTGAGTAGCAAATCACCCTTATTTCCTTCACTATATTGCCTAGTGAATCCTGGCTTGAACGCATATACCAAATAACGATGCAGGGAATCTACATAAATCACTCGAGATAGCTTCTCAATCTGTGCATAGGTAAGTAAAAATTCTGCCTCGGCTTTTACAATCGCGGGATCATTTTGTTTAATTACATATCGTGGTCTGGTACCGTCCATAACAACAACCACTTCACTCGAAGTTCCGCCAATCAGCGGTTTGAGATTTTGCATATGGCTTTCAAGCACGCCTGCTTCATAAAGCTCATTCAGGATGAATTGAATGTCCATGTAAAACCTCCCTATGCATCTGATCCATAAATAATGCGGCTGGCGCTTCGGATTGCTGATCTAGCCCACCTGTTCGCCAGCCGTTCTGTCTTAAAAATAGATTTTTTCATGCTCCGCATAGATTTCAAGCGCCCGCTCCATCTTATGGACATAGGTCTCATCCTGACTGGTACATAGAAAAGTGACGTGTCCGTCCTGCGGTTGACCCACTTTTACCGGGGATGCCAGCAAATTACGCTCGGACAGCACCTGTTTCAAGCGTTTGACCGTTCCGTGGCTCCCATCAATGAGCTGAATATGAGAAGGCAGCAGTTCTCTCAAAATTTCCTTATAGAATGGATAATGTGTACATCCCAATACGACCGTACCATAAATATCTAGGTTAAACGAAGACAGCTTATGGTTAAAATAATTGAACAATTCTGTTCGGTCAAAATTCAACTGTTCGCAATATTGTACTAGCTCCGGCAAAGGCAGTGAGTCCACACTTCCATGATCGTCAACTCTGGATACCAGTGCTGCATAACCAGATTGTTTTAAAGTCAACGGTGTCGCCAGCACCAGAACTCTTTTACCATTGGCACGGTTCATCTCGACCGCTGGTTTCACTGCTGGTTCCATTCCGATAATCGGAAATTTATATTCCTTCCTTAGCTCTGCCACCGCGATACTTGTAGCCGTATTGCAGGCAATCACCAATGCCTTAATATCCTCTTTTAGAATCGTTTGTACCGAAGCCTTGACATAACCAAGCACCTCTTGGGGTGTTTTCGTTCCGTAAGGAACATGAAGCGTATCCGCCATGTAAACAAAATTTTCGTTTGGCAAACGTCTTAGCGCCTCAGACAATACTGTAATTCCACCCAATCCCGAATCAAAAAAACCTATCTTCAAGCTACTCACCTTTTTTCGTTCAACTATGGTGTTATATCTTGCTGGCACCATGTTCATTTCCTTCTTCGCCTATCCAAGCATTCTCTTCATTAGACTTTACATTTAAATTTTACCGCAAAAATGATATTTTGCAAAAGAAACACGCAAATTTTACAGTGTAAAAAATAAAGTAGCTGTCCAAAGTAAATTTAATATAGAAGTGTTGACAGATATTATCTTTATATTGTAATATTACGTGGTAACTTACTAACTAAACTTACTTATTCAACTTACTTAGGGGGAAATAAAATCATGTCTAAAGTATTATTTGTCAAAGCTAATGATCGTACAGCTGAAGAATCCGCAACAGTTAAATTGTATAACGCATTCGTGGAAAGCTACAAGTCTTCTCACCCATCTGATGAAATCACTGAGCTGGACCTGTTCTCCGTCGAACTTCCTTATCTGAACGCTAACATGATCAACGGTACGTTCAAATCCGCAAGAGGCATGGAGCTGAATGCAGAAGAAGCTCGCCTGGCAAACATCGCTAATGGTTACCTGGATCAATTCTTGGCAGCAGACAAAGTCGTATTTGCTTTCCCACTCTGGAATATGACTATTCCAGCTGTACTGCACACATACATTGACTACCTGAACCAAGCTGGTAAAACATTCAAATACACTGCAGAAGGTCCTGTAGGTCTTGTAACTGACACTAAAGTAGCCCTGTTGAATGCAAGAGGCGGCGTTTATTCCGAAGGGCCTGCTGCTGCTGCTGAAATGTCTTTGAACTTCATGAGTAACATCTTAACCTTCTTCGGCGTAAAAGACATCGTGAAGGTTGTACTGGAAGGACATAACCAAGCTCCTGACCAAGCACAAGAGATCGTTGCTTCTGCCGTACAACGTGCAGTAGACGCAGCAAAATCGTTCTAATTATATATATGATGAGAAGAGGATATCCGCACCCTTTATGGGATGGATATCCTCTTTTTTTTGTTACAAAATATAAAAAACACGTACTTCCCTGATCTGTGATCAAGTAAGAAGTACGTGTCTGTATAAGCTTATTGTTTAAGGAATGAACTGCTGCACGATTTTTACAACCTTACCGTCACGAAGCGTAACATGGTATGGAAATTGGCTGAGGTCCAGAACATCCTTTTTGGCAAAATCCTTCTCAAATTGTGCCAAAGGAATGGATTCGTTCCATTGCACGTCTGTATCTTCTATATTCCCTGTGTGATCATAAATCTGCACCTCTACCGAAGCATCTGGTGCAACCTGATACACGTCATTTTGCACGGAATTGTTTACGATGTAGTAGCCATCCGGCGCTCCGTCCAATCCTGTATTTCCTTCATGCTCCACAAATGCTTTGTCTGCTGCTGCGCCTTCGTACCATTCAATCGGATCTGCTGACAAATAAATTTGTCCATCGCGAATGTCCATTTGGTTTATATATACGGTCTCCTGATTTTCAGCAGCTGCTACAGGTGTGTAGCCTTGCGCTGTTGCCCCTGCCGTTGTAATCAGCATCATCATCAAAGTCAATACGGTCCATTTCGAAGCTAATTTCATCATGTCTGATCTCTCCTTGCCGTTTGGGTATGTACACGGTGTCTGTAAGCTTCATTACCCTTGTGTACTTATCATAAACGTTGCACGGTTAAAAAGTGTATCAGATACATAAAAAAGAAGTTACGATTTTTTAAGACTTGGTCTTAAAACTTGATAACATGTCCTATTTATCTTTGCTATCTTAATAACCCGACCTGACGTGCCTGTTCTTCGGTGAGAATAAACTCCTCATTTTGCCATACTTCGTCCTCTTTGGTTACAGCAAACATCCCCATGATCTCTGTCCATATTCCTTTGTCGACGGCTTCCTTTTGTGTAATGATAATTTTCATGAGAATTCCTCCTCCTGTAGAAATACATGCAATCCAACGCTGTCGATTTGTGTGGCCCACTACGCGAACAGATGGTAGGTCAAATATAATACTTTTATTTAAAGCCTCTACCTCTTATATGGAACTCGCAATGCTTGTCCTAGATTTACATTATCGGAGTGCTTGAGGGCTTCTTGTCCCGCTTATAACATATGTACCCTTTTCCTACCGATATTATTCGTATCTTATTTGTAACCTTAAAATTTTAGTTTATTTTCGTAGTTAGTGACTTCTTTAGAAATGACTAAGCCCTAAAATAAAAACGGCTGTAGGTTATCCTACGAGCCGTTTTCACTAACAATTTTACTATGCTTGGTTAATCTATTAGTACCATCAACATATACATATTCAATGGCTGTCAAAGCATTAAAGCAGCGGAGCGTTCGCCTTTGCCCCTGGATTTCTACCCTTGAACATACAAACAAGAAATCTGGGGGCATTTCCTAATTTTTATACAGAAAAGTAAAAAGGCTGTACGCATACTGGCTTGGACACGGTTACTTGTTGCCCGGTGTAGGTCAAGCGTCCACTTGCCTTGTCCACTTTGAACGTAACGATGTTATTGGTGTCGCGGTTGGCCACGAGCATATGGTTACCATTTGGAGTCAATGCAAAATGGCGTGGATGCTCTCCTTCGGCAGATACATGCTCCACCAAGCTCAGCTTGCCAGTTGCTCCGTCTACAGCGTATACCACAATGCTGTCATGCCCACGGTTGGAACCGTACAGATAAGCTCCATCCTCCGAAATTGCAACTTCAGCAGTTGTGTTTTCACCTGTAAAGTCAGACGGCAATGTCGGTACGCTCTCAAGCTCAGTGAGCTTACCAGCCTCTGCATCATATGCAAAAGAAGTAATGGAAGAATCCACTTCGTTAATGACAAAAGCAAATTTACCATTTGGGTGGAACGTCAAATGACGTGGACCTGCACCTGCATGGGTTTTCGTTTCACCATGAAGCACCAGTTGTCCTTTGCTGTCATCAATGGTATAAACACGGATCAGATCCAGACCGAGATCTTGTACGAACAGGAAGCGACCATCTGGACTAAAGAAACTGGAATGTGGATGTGGACGATCCTGACGTTCAGGGTGCGCTCCTTTGCCCTCGTGCTGTTTAACATCCAGCAACTCACCAATACGTCCGTCCTCAGTCAGAGACACCAGTCCCACCATACCTCCGTGGTAGCTGACTACAATAAGGTAACGATCAGATGGATCACGCTGAATGTGGCAAGTTGTTGCACCCACGTTTTCCGCACGATTCAGCAATGTAAATGTTCCTTTAACTGGATCAATTTCGAAAGCAGAAGCTTCGCCTACTTTTGCTCCTGCAGCAGAAGTCGTCTCCCCAATGGAATACAGCTTCCGATTTTTGACGTCCACATTCAGGAATGTAGGATTTTTCAAGCCGGAGAACTCATCCTGTAGTGTAAGTGCTCCTGTCTGTTCATTAAAAGTATACGAATAAACTCCGTTACCTTCCAATTCGGCGTAAGAGCCTGCGAATACGAGCAATTTTTGTTGTGCTGTCATGGTTGTGTCCTCCTTGGATTAAAAAATGATGGGCAATTGGAATGATTGCTCCTATTACAGATACTGTTTTAAGAGTCGCGCTCCACCACAGGTTCTGTAGACAATGCTACATTGCCTGCTACAGCACGCGAGATCATGCATGAGGTTTCAGCCTGCTCTGCAAGGCGCAATGCTTGTTCGACTTGCGATTCTGTTGCATCGACGGACAATAGAACTCGTGGACGATGCACGATTCGGCGATATGTAAAAATGTTGTTCGTTACTTCGACAATCCCTTCGGATTCCAGTGCCAGTGATGCCACCGGGAGACTGGCACGCTCCATCATCGCCGCCAAAGTAATCAGATAGCAGGTAGCAGCTGCACCGAGCAGCATTTCATCCGGATTGGTGCCCACACCAGGGCCTCCCATCTCAGCCGGAATCGAAATCGCTGTCCGCAACTGTCCGGCCTCAATACGCCCATCGCTGTTGCGTCCCCCGTTCCAGTCTGCCTTGAGCAGAAAGGTATGCTCCATTTCAGGTCACTCCTCTCTCTTATATTATGAATCTTCACACAGGTGAATGTAAAGGTTAGTCAATCTCTTGATTTTTGGTTTCCGTACCCAGCAACCATACAGCCGCTGCTCCGATCAAGATAGCTACGAAGAAAATCACAAAGATAGATGGTAACGCTACGCCCTGTCCTACGAGTATACCGACTGCAAAAGGCCCGATAACGCCTCCAATACGACCAAACGCAGCCGCCATACCCACACCGGTTGAACGGACGGATGTCGGGTACAATTCTGGTGTATAGGCGTACATGGCTCCCCATGCACCGAGATTAAAAAAGGACAAGCAGATACCAGCAGCTAGCAGCATTCCCGCCGTTTCCGAGGTGCCAAACCAAATGGCAGACACGGCTGTGAGCAGCAAGTAGATGATCAGTACGAATTTGCGGCCCAGCTTTTCAATTAGATAGGCGGCGGTAAAGTAACCTGGGAGTTGGGCAAGCGTCATGATCAGCACATACTCAAAGCTTTTAACCAGTTCGAAGCCTTTCATAAACATAATGCTAGGCAGCCACAGGAACATGCCGTAGTATGAAAATACAACTGTGAACCATAAAATCCACAGCATCAGCGTAGACTTGCGATTAGGTCCCGACCAAATCGAAGCCAATCGTGCACGCAGCGGAAGTTTAACGCTTTGCAGCTTGTAACGCGGTGAATCATCAATAGCTCTACGCAGATAAAGAGCGTACAGCGCAGGTACTGCGCCGAGAATAAATGCCATTTGCCAACCATACTTTGGAATAACAAAATAAGCAATAAGAGCCGAAAGGATCCAGCCTGCCGCCCAGAAGCTTTCCAGCAGCACAACCGCTCTCCCTCGTTCTTTCACAGGCACTGATTCTGACACCAGCGTCGAAGCAACCGGCAATTCCCCGCCCAAGCCTGCACCAGCAATAAAACGCAGCACCAGCAGCATTCCGAGACCTGTCGCCAAAGCTGACAAGCCACTGGCTACGGAAAAAATCAGCAGGGTCCACACTAAAATAGCGCGTCTACCGTAACGATCTGCCAAAATCCCTGCCAAGGCGGCTCCAAACACCATTCCTATTGAATTCATCGCAGTCAGCAGACCAATCTGCTCAGATCCCAGATGCCACTCCTTAGCCAAAGCTGCCACTATAAATGAAAGCAGTCCCACATCCATAGCATCAAACAGCCAGCTAAGGCCTGCGCTAAATAGCAATTTTCTTTTTTTAGCTGGGGGTAATGAAGTTAATTCACTCATGATTCGCTCTCCCTTAAAAATGCATCGTATGTAGACGTATATTCAGGTGTCTTGTCACCTGTAGCCCAGCATCTATTGTACCGCAAGCTTCCTGAATCTGCGAGCTTTTTAATGCAAAAAAAACGGAAGATTGCCTACGGCAATTCTCCCGCCTTCTGGAACCTGTCAGTTACCGGTTTTGGACCAGACCGATGATCGTCACCATGAGCACCAGCAGCTGGATGAGTGTATCGTTACTCATTCCAATCGCCTCCATCCCATATGAGATACTCCTTCGGCCGTTTCCCCTCTCCCCGGATCATGACGCTTGTTCCCCAATACATACCTATGCAGGTGGCGGGAAGCTTATGATCAATAATGGATGAAAATCTTCATACGTTTAAGGTTTAATCCAGGACCACTGCAAATCCATTTCCTGAATACATTCACGGTTATCATGTTCATCATTGGCCACCAGTGGGGTCACTGGATAGATGCTCATGTCGCCTTGCTCATACGTGCGCAGTAGAGGCAACAGCTCATCTATGTTCTGGACAGACGGATCTAGCCATGAATCTATATGATCAGCTTCCAAAATAGCTGGCATACGGGTATCGAATTCACGTATATCCGTATTGGCCTGAACGGTCATCATCGTACAGGTGCGTAAAGGCTCCTTACGACTATCCTGCCATACTTCATATAGCCCCGCGACCGCAAACATCTTCTGTTCCGGCAGTACCACCCGTACAGCACACATGCGTTTACCCAATTTTCTCCAGTAATAAAATCCATTGCATGGAATGATACAGCGCCGGGTTTCGGCCATCTTGCGATAACTCGGATTTACCCGAACCGTATTCAAATCTGCATTGACACAATCCTTGCCCCAGTAGGGAATAAATCCCCAGCGAAATTCATCAAGTACCCGTTCTCCATCCTGATGCAGCACAATTGGTACATGCTGAGTGGGACTCATGTTATAGCGTGTTTTGTAATAATACAGCACCCGTTGTATACCAAAGTGATCCCTTACCTCATCCAAATCAGCCGATAACGAAAACCTTTTGCACATTTGCTATTCATCCTTCCGCCTTTTTCACCTATTGTGCGGATATACAAGGAAAAATATGCATATACAGGTTTTGCTAAAATCCAATAAACGCCAAAACACATAGCAATATCCCCGCAGTTGTGAAGCTACTACGGGGATAGATACTAGCTTATATTGTTATTACTTCTTTTCTACCGCGTGACCGCCAAATTCATTGCGCAGCGCAGCAACCACTTTCCCGTTGAACGTGTCCGCATCAAGAGAACGATAGCGCATCAGCAGGGACAAAGCAATGACTGGAGTTGCAGCTTGAATGTCCAACGCTTCTTCAACCGTCCATTTTCCTTCACCAGAAGAGTGCATAACCCCACGAATTTCGTCCAGGTTTGCATCTTTGGAAAATGCACGTTCAGTCAAGCCCATCAGCCAAGAGCGAATAACAGAACCGTTGTTCCACACACGCGCTACTTGTTCATAATCAAAGTCAAAGCTGCTTTTTTCTAGCACTTCAAATCCTTCACCGATGGAAGCCATCATGCCGTATTCCACACCGTTATGAACCATTTTCAGAAAATGTCCGCTTCCGGATTTACCTGCATACAGATATCCATTTTCCACTGCTGTGTCGCGGAAAACAGGCTCAACAACCGCCCAAGCTTCCGGATCGCCACCGATCATGTAACAAGCGCCATTGCGTGCGCCTTCCATCCCGCCTGAGGTTCCGGCATCCATGAAGCTGATACCATATTCTTTTAGACGGGCATGACGAGCAATTGACTCTTTGTAATGGGAATTACCACCTTCAATAATGATGTCCCCTTTGGACAACATCGGTTGAAGCTGATCCAGCACAGAATCAACAATTTGGTGAGGAACCATAATCCATAATACTCTAGGGGATTGAGTTGTCTGTACAAGCTCTTCCAATGTAGAAGCACCTTTAGCTCCATAATCCTTCATTTCTTGAATTGCGGCCGCATTGACGTCGTAAGCGACAAGTTCATGCTTATGATCGATCAAATTTTTTCCGAGATTCAAGCCCATTTTTCCCAAACCAATTAATCCTACTTGCATAGTAAAGGCCTCCTGCCGTAGCAAACATATTTTGTATATACTTTCTTATAAGTGTTAAGAACGAACGACTGCTTTCTCAGAGCTTTCGGACTTTTCGTCCAACCACCATGTAAAGCCTTGCTCCTCTAACAATTGATCTGAAGCTTCTGGACCGTAAGAGCCTGCTGCATACGTGTGAAGTGGAACCTCACCACGAGCAAAAGCTTCCAGTACAGGTTGAACCCACACCCATGAAAGCTCAACTTCGTTCCAATGAGCAAAAAAGGTGGAATCGCCGCGCAACGAATCAAAGATGAGGCGCTCATAGGCTTCTGGTACATCCTTGGCCTCGGAATGATAATTCATCAGAACCGTTTCCAGTTGACCAGCGTTTAGCGGGTCTCTGCTATTCAGACGCAGCGTTACCTTTTCATCCGGGTTAACATGGATGATCAGCAAGTTCGGGTCAGTCGGTTGCCCTTGAGCGGCATAAGGATCTGTGCTGTCCTTTTTGAATTCCACGACGATACGAGTAGATTTTTCTTTCATGCGTTTGCCGGTACGAATATAGAACGGCACACCCGACCATTGTTCATTGTCAATCCAAAGGCGAGCTGAAATGAACGTATCATTTTGCGAATCAGGTCCAATGTCCGGCTCCTCTTTATAGGAAGGAACTGCTTTTCCGTTGATCTCACCAGCGGTATATTGTCCTCTAACCACGTTGGAAGCAATATCAGAAGGATCAAGGGCACGAAGCGCGTCCATCACCTTACTTTTTTCATCCCGCACCTGATCAGCCGTAATATGTCCCGGCTTGTTCATAGCCGTCATCATCAACACCTGCAGCATGTGATTTTGCACCATATCACGAATAGCACCGGAGTGATCGTAGTATCCTGCTCGCTCCTCTACGCCTACAGTCTCAGAAGCGGTAATTTGCACATTGGCAATGTACTGATTGTTCCAAACCCCTTGAAGCAATGGATTAGCAAATTTTAAAGCTTCCAGGTTTTGAACCATGGGCTTACCTAAGTAATGGTCAATACGATAAATCTCATCCTCAGCAAAGGTTCTGCTCAGGCGATCATTCAACTCACGTGCGGATTCCAGATCGTGCCCAAATGGTTTTTCGATAATGAGCCGTTTCCAACCCTTTGTTTCAGCTAAACCACTTTCTCGAATATTGAGGGCAATCACATCAAAAAATTCCGGTGCCACCGATAAGTAAAACATGCGGTTCCCCGGAATTCCCAAGTCATTTTCACGTTGCTCAGCAAGCTGTAGCAGCTTTTTATAATCTTCCGGGTGGTTGACGTTCAATGCGCTATAACGGAAAGCACTTAAGAACTGATCCATCTGTGCACGGTCTTCATTCACGTGTCTGGAAAAATCCTTAATGGATTGCTCTACATTACTTTGAAATTGCTCGTCCGCCACTTCACGACGCCCCATCCCAATTACAGAAAAGGAAGCCGGAATTTTACCTTCTACAAACAAATTATACAAGGCAGGGTAAATTTTGCGTTTAGCCAAATCCCCTGTCGCTCCAAATAAGACAAATGTCATTGAATCCATGAAATATTCCTTCTTCCCATTATAAAGATGAGGTTATTAAAAGTTACCTGAGGAATTAACGTAACCCATAATACACCCAAAATAAGGGGCAAGTCAATCAAATTTTAGCGAAATCGTGAACATTCGATATATCCTGTAATGATAACGTTTTCTGTGGTATGATTGACGAAAGGAAAGAGAAAAAACTGTTAAATATGTCACAGTTGATACAAAGCGTTATAGTTACTATTGGTATACAGAGTTACTTTTAGTATACTGTTTAAAACAACAATGAAATTGAGGGGATTCAGATGAGCGACGACAGGCAGCCTAAGCTTTTGTGCGGTAAGGTGGAACAGTCCTTTCAGATCATCAGCAAAAAATGGACCGCTCTCATCATTCATACTTTGATGGAACATCCCAAACGATTTAGTGAAATTCAAGTTTCCATACCTGATCTTAGCAAACGCATGCTGAACGAGCGCATCAAGGAACTAGAGCTTTCCGGCCTAATCCTTCGCAATGTCATCACAGAGCGGCCTGTGCGGACCGAATATTCGCTGACACGTAAGGGTAAAGAGCTAGGTGATGCATTGAATGGTGTGGAGAGCTGGGCCGAAAGATGGCTTTAAACCGCTAACAGGAGATCGCCAATTACGCTCTCCTGTTATTGTGTTACTCCATGTGGATCATAATACAAGCAATAGGACGAAAATAATGGGACAACCGCGCAATAGCTCATGTTTTCAGATATGAGCCAGGAAAGGATGAGACCGATGGCATTTGGCATTACCCGGCAGGAACTGATGAGCTGGAAAAGAGAGGTCAGTCGTGGCCAGATTGCTTTTCTAACGCATTACTGGCTGGATGACCGCTTTCCAGGCATTACAACTGTCACCAAGGTGGGGTGCTCTGACTTGGATAAGCTGCGCTTATGGTGCAAGCATAACGGATTGGACCCCCAATATATACATCAGCGTCAGCCCTATCCTCATTTTGATCTCATCGGTAACAAACAGACGGAAATTTTACGCAAGTATGGCATGAGCGATCAATTAAGACGCTTCGAGCCTCATCTTCAACCAAGTACACGCCCAACGTTCTAAACCGCAGCTCTCAGAGTTGCGGTATTTTTGTTTTCATACCAGATAATACCTTGTGTATCCAGATCGCTGACATAGCTCCTTCTCCCATCGCAACCGTCGCTTGCTCGGCATGAGCCCCTAAGTCTCCGGCCACCCATACATTTTCCACGTTTGTCATTTTGCTGCGGGGATGCGTCTCAATATGCTTGTTGTGCAGCAGATGTACGCCCAGTTGCTCCGCCAGCTCTGAATGAACATGGTTGCTTCCAAAGGCTAAGAACCCCCGCTCTGCTCCAATCACTTGTCCGTCAGCCAGCCGTACTCCTTCAAAACAGCCCGGTTGTTCCGTGATAATCTCAGAAATGACTGCTTCCTTATATTCAATCCCTTTTTCCCGCAGCTTCACGATCAGCTCGTTCGGTACTTCTGAACGCTCATGATTGACATAAACAAGGTGATCGGTACGTGCTGACAAAATCAACGCCATGGAAGCTCCCGCTTTGCCCGCCCCCATGACGACTGTACTGCGATTCTGAACCTCATACCCGTCACAGTCTGGGCACACATACACACTGTTGCCCAGGCAGGCTTGTAGCCCTTCCAGCTTTGGAAAGCGATCCGTCAGCCCTGTGGCCAATAGCAGCGTTTTTGACGTATATAATGCCCCTGCCTCCACTTCAATGTCAAAAAGCTCATCTCTCTTGGTCGCTTTTACCACCTTGCCATCAACAAATTCAGTGCCAAGCTTCATGGCTTCACTACGTCCAAGCCCTCGTAGCTCTTCACCAGAAATCCCGTCAGGAAAACCCAAAATGTTATGATACTGATGGCACAGCGTAGATCGACCATAGCCCGAATCTATCACCAGCACCCGATGACTGCTGTATCTGCCCAATTGAATTGCTGCTTGCAATCCGGCGATTCCCCCACCGACAATAATGCAATCGTATTTCATGTCCTAATTCCTCCTTCAAATACGCGCAAATGCTAAACATCTGCCAAAAAAAGCAATCACACTTATGTAAACTTCTCATCCAATTTCAAACATAATATCACCTACTTACGGATGAATTAACCTCTCTTCTTCATATATCCAAATGGTTACATAACCAAAAAATGAAACGACAAACAGCACTACGGATAATCCGCAGTGCTGTATTCAGGTTAAACCTGAAAAATCATACTATTATGATCATTATTTAAATGTTTTTACGCGTTCTTCAATAGGTTGGAATTCCTTGTCACCTGGTTGGAATGTCGGTTTACCAAATGGCATTTCAGCAATCAGTTTCCAATGCTCAGGAATGTTCCATTCGTTTTTCACTTTTTCGTCGATCAAAGGATTATAGTGCTGAAGGGATGCACCCAGTCCTTCTTGCTCCAGAGCCGTCCATACAACCAGTTGCAGCATACCGTTAGATTGATTGGCCCAGATTGGGAAATTGTCCGCATACGCTTCAAATTGTTGTTGCAGACCAGCTATCACGTTGTTGTCTTCAAAGAACAACACTGTTCCATAACCGCTGCGGAAACCGTTCATTTTCTCAGCAGTAGATTTGAATTGTTCTTCATCGCCTACCACTTCCCGCAAAATATCTTCTGTAATATTCCACAGTTTATCATGATGCTCCCCGAGCAACACTACCGCGCGTGAAGTTTGGGAGTTGAAAGAGGTAGGTGTATACTTCACAGCTTCCTCTACGATCTCTTGAATCCGTTGGTCAGAAATTACTTGTTCTTTACTAATGCCATAATAGGAGCGTCTGTCTTTCAGAGCTGTGAAGAAGTCTTTAGTCATTTTGTTACCTCCTGAGAAAAATTAATTACTTTTCGTAACTTAATATACATCGCACATATCTTAAAGTCAAGAGATTTCTTTTTAAATATTACCAGTTGGTTAAAAATTATACGTTGCTATTATATTTTTTCTCACTGGAAGAGGTGTGCTTGGTTGCATCCTTGTCTCTCTCCTCCTGTCTTTCCATCTTTAAATCCTCTACGGGAATGGCATCTACCGTCTGTTCAATTTCAAAACGGTCAAACAAGCTTTCCTGCTCTGTCGGATACTGCTCGGCATGATCACGATTGATCGGCTGCTCCTGATGTTTAGACTCTGTTGTTCCTTTCCCTGTCTGGTCTTTTTGCTCATTCTTACCATGCAGATTATCTTCAAATGGGGTCATCTTTCTTCCCTCCCTATCGGATTGTGTCCACAGTATACTTTTACCTTTCAGGTCGGGGATTAAACGCAAAAAAGAGAAAATCTCCGAAAGATTTTCTCTACTCATGTTCTTATTAATAGTTGACTGGATTATTGCGAGCTGGATTTACGTGTACACTCATGAAAAAGATGAGGCTCCAGCTTCTCTCCCGCTACGAGCTTCTGCACCAGCTCTGTACCTGAGGCCGGAGTCATTTGACCATACCAATCCCCTTGCGGATATACGATTACAACCGCCGCATCATGACAGCGCCCATTACAACGAGTTCTGGTTGTGTGAATATATGCTTCTGCATGTTGTTTACGAATTTCATCCCGAATTGCTTGGGTAACTTCTTCACCCTCATGTCGCATACATGTGCCTCCATTGCAGATCAACACATGATGCTTCATTGGTTCTAATTCAAAAATAGCCATAGCTTCCCCTTTAATCAACAGTTGTTGGTTTTAAATCAATGTTTATCTGGATAAAGAACAAGCTGTGCTTCCATCTGATCAGCTTCAATCGTCAGCACGATAAATGAATATTCGTCTTCGCCACGTTTGTCCGTCGGAGACCCCGGATTAAGGACAAGCTGACCGTCAATCGTTTTGACCACCGGAATATGCGAATGTCCATAAATCAGACAATCCAGCGTTTCTCCCTTAAACGTATTCAATGCGATATTTTCTGTCGTTCCTCGCCAGCCGTGACCGTGAACCATACCGATCCGCTTGCCTTCAACTTCAACGATTCGCTGATAGCCTAAACGCTCCACGATGTCCATTCCATCATTGTTTCCGGCAATGCCTTGCACAGGCGCAAACTCAGCTAGACGTTCATATACGAACCAATCCGTCCAGTCTCCGGCATGGAGAATGAGGTCACTGCCTTTTAACTCCTGTACAAGCCGACTAGGCAACGTTTTGCTTCTATGCGGCATATGAGTGTCTGAAAGTACGATGATTTTCATATCAATTTCTCCTTACCAGCGTCTTTACACAGATGAACTTTGTTGCCCCACGCGCTGCTGAAGTGCCTGCTCCAGATCTCGCAGCGTAACGGTCTCGAAAAACGCCTGTATTTTCTGCTCTGCCACGGTATATAAACCATCCAACAATGCGTCTATGTTCCTGCCTACCTCACAATTATGATTGCTATCGGTATGGATGGCGAACAACGGACCTTCATCCTTGGTCGCCTCATAGATCATTTTCAGATTGATGTTTGAACTGGACATACTTAGACGAAAGCCGCGTGCTCCAGGCGACGAATCCACCAAACCCGCTTGCTTGAGTCGGCTCATAATCCTTCTCACAACTACCGGGTTTGTATTGATGCTGGAAGCAATAAGTGACGATGTCATTCGCTCCGGTGCCCCTTCAGCCAGAAGAAGCAGACAATGGATACTAACGGAAAAATGGGTACTCATGTTAACCACCTTTATGTGTGTGCCTCATTAAATGTTTGGTAAAATGCATGTTTCCATCATACCACAATAGAGGCACTAACACAGTGCTTACTGCACCTTACTCCGGAAAATAGTCATTTTCAGGACGTACTCGCACTTTTAATTGGCGCACACTATATTCCAACTGTTTTACGATATCCTCCAGTTGACGACGGTCAAGCCCATTAAGGTCGGTCGCAGGCTTGGGTGCATTTTTCAAATCACGTATGGTTGCCTGCTGCTCCTGCCACTTGTCCATCAGGTCGGCTATATTCGCATAAAAGCGTTCGTAATCCTTAATCACTTCATCCAGAAAGGCATCCACCTCGTCCGGATCATAGCCGCGCATTTTATTCTTAAACTGTTTCTCATGAATGGAGAGCGCGTCCAGCTGAATGCCCAGTTGCTTAAACAACTGCTTTTGCTTATCCAGACGACGCTTCATATGTTCATCCATCGGTTATTCCCTCCTTAACACACTATTCTTTTTATATCACATTCTAGGCTGGGAATAAAAGTCTCTGCTGATTGCTCAGGTCTATGAACGGGTATAAAAGAGCATACACACCACTCATACAGACCATGAAGGGGAGAGATGATCATGAACCATTTGAACGATTCACAGCTTGCAGAGCTGAAACATATGTTACTGGAGCAGAAAAATGATTTAGAAAAACATTTTAAACAAAACGGTCAGGAAAACACACAATTGGGAGAAACACTGACAGATTCTACAGGTGAGCTCTCGTCCTATGATAACCATCCCGCCGATATAGGGACGGAAACCTTTGAACGTTCTCGTGATCTGGCGATTAATGAGTCACTGGAAAACGAGCTGGAGCAGGTTAATGCGGCCCTGAAACGGATGAAGGATGGGACGTATGGAATATGTGTGGAGAGCGGGGAAGAAATTCCTTTTGAACGGTTACAAGCCATTCCATATACAGCCTATACCGTCGAGCACACGCCAACTCGAGAATTATCGAATGACCGTCCGGTAGAGGAACAGGTCATGACTCCGCCGCCCAAGGGTGCAGGTGAGGTTCGCCAACGGAATGCAGGACGATTTGATGATGCGGGCGCATGGGACGCCGTGGAAAAATACGGTACATCGAACTCGCCTGCAACTGCCGCCAAGCGTGATGTCACCGATTATGATGAAAATATGTAATGCTATACGCTTATGTATTCGTTCATCTAAAAAAGCAGCTTGTCCTTTGGACAGGCTGCTTTTTATGCCTTACGGGAATACGGTGATCCCGTTTATCCAATTTCTATCCGTTTTCGACTGCGAGCTGACTCAATACAAGCGTCGATCACCTTCATATTGCTCACCGCATCTTCTGGCTCATACGGCAACGGGACACCGTCAAGCACCGCTTTAGCAAAAGCATCCGCTTGTAGTTCAAAGGAATTAAAACCTTTCAGACGTTCCTCACGCGTAACCGAACCGACGTGGACGAAAATTTGCGGTACTACAGACGTTCTTTCCCAACCGAACATTTTGGGCATCGCAATCGTACCCTTGCTACCGAGAATTTCCATGTTGGAACGGTTGGCTGCCCACATGCCACAATCGAAAGTAAGGTTGACTCCACCCGGAAATTCCAGCAAGCCGGAAGCCATCATATCGACGTTGTCATGCTCCGGGGAAAATAAGGCATGTACCGTCACTGCCTCCGGCTCCCGGTCCAAATACATACGAGCGGCTGATATCGGATAGACGCCCACATCATATAGCGAGCCGCCGCCCATGTTTTTATTAAAGCGCACATTATCTGCCTGATCGGTATTGTTAAACGTAAACGTGCAATGGATGCCGCGAATGTCACCAATTTCCCCACTATTGATAATTTCCTTAATTCTTCGATGTTTGGGATGATAGCGATACATAAAAGCCTCTGCAAAGATCACTCCTGCACGTTGACACGCTTCAATCATGCGTCTTGTCCCAGCCGAGCTAAGAGAAGATGGTTTTTCACACAAAACGTGCTTCCCAGCCTCCGCTGCCCGAATGGTCCACTCTTCATGCAGATGGTTTGGCAACGGAATGTACACCGCTCCGATTTCGGGATCAGCCAACAGTTCATCATAGCTTCCATAACTTTTTGGAATATCGAACTCCCGGGCGGCCTCAGCGGCTTTATCCGCATTACGACTAGCAATTCCAAGTACTTCTCCGCGTTCGGATTGCTGAATCGCCGGAATTACAGCGATTTTGGCGATCTCCGCCGTGCCTAAAATTCCCCATTTCAGCTTTCTACCCATCATTCTCATCCTTTCGTAGTTAGGAATAGTTGTCTTGTTCCGCTTTATGCAGCATACCTAAGCAACGATCCAGATCAGCTTTGACCTGCTTTTTGTACAATCGGGCTTTCTCCTCCCCATCGTCTGTAAAATGATAAAGCACAATCTCCTGAAAATCTACACGCGGGTCTGTTCCTTTTAATCGTTTGGTACGATAAAAAACACCTTCCTGAACCAGTTCATGCAGTGCCCGGTACACCTCGCTTTGAGGCGGAACATATCCGAAACTACTAAACTCATCTTTCATCGATTCGAGCATCTGATATCCATATCCGCGATGCCTCTCTACCATTGTGATCAGATAAATTTTGATAAAAGCCCGCTGGGATATCATAAACGCCATTTCACAGCCTCCTCCACACCTTATTCATACACCTTACCTTCCATTATAAACCACTCTGCGTCCATAGACTATTTCCTTTGATGATATGAGAGCTTATGAGAACTCTCCATCCCTTGTGACCTGTTTTAAGATGGCGAGAGATATAGAATGAGGCGATATAGAGTAGTGTGCGAAGTGCTGAGAAATGAGTTTATGGTTTACTATTATGAACTTTTCATATGTTGAAATAATATAATATCAGTTAAAAAAGTATCCCTTGGCCTTATTTCTTGGCTTTGGGATACTCTTGTGAACATATGTGATTGGATTATCAAATCAAGCTTGCTTTTGTACGGCTGGCGGACTCCCAGTCGGGCGAGGACGAACCCGAAGCCCCACGATCCATTTGCCCAGAGGCAAACGTGCCAGCAGCCATGTTCCGGCAACGGAAAAGATCATACAGAGAACGAATGAAGCCAGCATACGAAGAACGTGGCTCCAGTCTGCAAACAACGTCTCGTCAAAATAATAGGTCACACGCAGCATAAAGGCATGCATGAGATACGCTCCATAGGACAACGTTCCGATGGCCGTCAGCATACTCGCCGCACGTCCCCCCTTATGAGCAATCCACGTCGCTACCCGATAAGCTACAAAAATAGACGCGACGCAATATACAGCCATGACCGGACGCAGCAGAGACAAATAGTTAAAGGAAAGAACTGTACCTTGCGGTGTCTGGAACTGACCGATCATCTCATACAGCAAGTAGCCAGTAATTACGATAAACAACGGCCAGTATATCATTTGTGCTTTGGTTACCCATGCATTCCAACGCTTGACGTTCATCCCGGCTGCCGCTCCCAGCACAAAATAAAAGAAAAAGTAGATCACATTCCGGTCAGCATACAGGGTAAACCAAGAGGTAATGACCGGAAGCTGGAGCTTATCCATCGCTTGGTATACGGGTCCAACGGCGAACATGAGCAAAATATATAGCACGCCGAATACAGCCAATGCAGCGGGTCGCCATGTTGATGGCAGTAGCGCAGACAAACGACGGACAGCATAACGAAACACAGGAAATAACACATAACATTGAATAATCATTACGATGTACCACAGATGATAGCTACTTTTCCCGTTCAACAGCTTCTGGAAAAAATCCAGCGGGTGAATATATCCTCCACTTTGAGCAAGCTGATTTCCCAATTCGTATAAAAGAGACCATATGATATAAGGAACGATGATGTCCATGAATCTTTTACGTAAAAACGTTCCGTACTTTAAGGCTCCATCATAATTGTAAAATAGCACCATTCCAGTGATAAATACAAACACAGGAACTGCAAATTTGGAACACAGCAGTAAAAGTGTCATCAATACCCCGTCCTGGACGCGCGCCCCCTGCGCAACCGCATAGTGTGCGACGGAATGCTGAAGAACAACGGCCGCAAAAGCCAGCCCTCTCAGCAAAGCGACTTCGGAAATTCTCTCTTTTTGACTCATGTCACTCTCCTGTTACATCTAGCAATTTATAAATCTATTATAACGACAATCCTGTAAAAATATATAGAGGGATAATGGTGCCAATGCCAAGCAAAGCATCATCTATCTTAGGTATATTCAATCAGTAGCTAGCACATAAAAGCAGCAGTCTCCTCACGGGGAGACTGCTGCTTTAGAAAACCTATAAAAGAGGACGGAGCCAAATTATTGTAAATTACGTTTCCACCAGCCATGTGATGGTTACAGGTTCCTTCTAGTATCTGTGTACGCATCTGTCCGCGTATCCGCCACCGTATCATCATATGTTCTGTAACGATCCGCATTCAGAGAACGGTTGGTGCGGAAAATATCATATACATCCCGGTGGTGATCAGCGGAATCTACCAGAACCAAAATCTTGCCCTGATCGACGTATGTCTCGTATTGACGAGCATCATCTTCTGGAATGCCCAGTCCAACCAGTCCACCGACCAAGCCACCTGCTCCCGCTCCGACAGCTGCTCCCGTAAGGGTAGCCGCGATAGGTCCAGCAGCAAGAATAGGTCCAATACCCGGAATCGCCAGAGCCCCGATGCCTGCCAGCAAGCCAGCGACGCCGCCTACAACACCGCCGGTAGCCGCTCCTGTAGCCACGCCCTCTGGTGCTTTGGTGCCTGTCTCCTCACTAATCGTCCTGAGGTCGTCACGGTCACGTGTAATCACAGAAATTTCACTGCTTGGGATTCCTTTGCTCTGCAATTGTCCAATCGCACGAGATGCTTCTTGCTCGGTATCAAAAACACCAACAATTTTCTTTTCATTATAATCGTTTAAGTTATTAGCCATGATAGTTACCTCCCAATATGTTGTTGTTGTTGAGTGGTTCGTTTTTTTATTACCCCACTATCCTGACGTTTAAACGATTTTACAAAATTCGCAATGATGTCTACTTCAAGTTCGGCTTCCGATCATCGCTTAGGTTTTGCTCTGTTAGTCGCCACAGCTTCTAGTGGATCATCCGGCCAATAATGCTTGGGATATCTGCCTTTTAGGTCCTTTTTAACTTCAAAATAAGTCTCGCTCCAGAAGCTGGACAGGTCAGATGTCACTTGCACAGGTCGCTGGGCTGGTGACAGAAGGTGCAGCACAATCGGCACACGTCCACGTCCAATACGGGGCGTATCCTTCATGCCGAACAGTTCTTGTAGTCTCACTGCCAGCGATGGTGCCTCAGGTTGCGAATAATCGACAGGAATACGAGAACCACTGGGTACACGTATATGCGTCGGTGCTTCCTGTTCAAGCTGCTGCCGCTGTTCCCAATTCAACCTGCCAAGCAGCAATTCGCTACTGTCCAGTCGTTGCAAATCAGCTAAATTTTTTGCTCCAAGTGCAAAAGGCAACAGCCACGATTCCAGTGAATCCAGTAGCGCAGATTCTGAGCTGTCTGGCCATTCCTCAGGTGCTGAGAAATGCATAAAAATCAAACGTGCCTGCAACTGAAGAGTTGGCCGACTCCAGGTCAGCAGTTTGAGACCACGTTCCCGGACACCCTGCATTAAGGCAGCCGCGATTTCCTCTGCCGGAGGTCGCTCGTAAGACGTCTCCTTTAAGATGAGCGAGCCCAGCCGAATTACCTTGCGGGCTCTCACGGCTGAAGCGGAGCTATCCCAATATACATTGGCTTGTTCCAGCAGTAAATCGCTGCAATGCTGGATCAGCTCTTGCAGTTCAATCGGTGCCGCCAACTGAATGGCACCATCTGCTCCCTCGTCGTCTACTTCGGCGGCGACGAGATAGGGCGAACGCGACATCCACTCCACTTGTCGGAGTCGCGCCCCCCGGCCGCCGCTGAGTAAAAAGCGGCCATCCCCTCTGCCCTGCGCGATCCGATCCGGATACGCGAAGGCCAGCAGCAGCCCGCAGGCCGCGGAGCCGTCGGGCTCGTCCTGCGTTGCGGCTGCGTCCGGCAGCGTGGCTAGCAGCTGCCGACTCTCCTGCACGATACGTCGAATCACCGTATCGTCTGCCGCCCCCAGCAAGCTGTGCGTACTGCGGGCGTGAGCCGCCTCGCGCAGAGCATCCAGCCGCGGGAGCAAATCCGTTCCGCGATGAGCACGGAACGGGTCCCGCTCTTGCAGCAGCGCCGCCAGACGGCTGGCAGTCGGAGCCAAGCCAAGAGCTGCTGCGCGCAGCAGCATGTGCCCGAGGCGCGGGTGCGTGCCCAAGGCAGATACCTCGCGCCCATGCGCAGTAATGCCGCCTGCTGTACCATCGGCCGCGGCCTCCAGGCAGCCAAGCTGACGCAGCAGACCTGTGGCCTGACGGTATGCCGCCTCAGGCGGGGCATCCAGCCAGGCCAGTTCGGCGGGTTCGTGCACGCCCCAGGTCGCCAGCTCCAGTGCGAGCGGTGCCAGATCCGCCACCGTGATTTCCGGGCGGCTGGCATCTGGGAGCGCGGTATGCTCCTGCGCGCTCCACAGCCGATAGCACACGCCCGGCTGGAGACGGCCCGCCCGTCCGCGCCGCTGATCCGCGGAGGCCTTGGACACCTTGACGGTGGTCAAACGGCTCATGCCGGTACGCGGGGAAAATACCGATTCCCGTGACAGTCCGCTATCAATTACCACTGTGATCCCGGCGATGGTCAAGCTGGACTCGGCAATTGAGGTGGCCAGTACAACCTTTCGGCTGCCCGGAACCGACGGGCGTAGTGCCTCGTCCTGCTGCTCCAGCTTCATGCTGCCATACAGTGGAATGATTTTGACGTAGGCCGGTAAATTTCTGGACGTCAGCTCTCGTTCTGTTCTATGAATTTCTCTAGCTCCTGGTAAAAACACCAGCAGATCGCCTTCATGAGCATAAAGTGCCTTTTCTACCGTCTCAGCCGTAAAAGACTCTAATGAGGCTGACGAAGGCTTGGACATATGCAAGGTTTCTACCGGAAATACGGTGCCTGGACATTCCAGTAAGGGTGCATCTCCTAACAATCTGCATATAGGCTCTGCCTCCAGGGTGGCAGACATGATTAATATTTTCAAATCCGGTCGCAGCAGCGCCTGGCTTTGCAGGGCAAGTGCCAAGCCCAAATCTGCATGCAGGCTGCGCTCGTGATACTCATCAAAAATAATCAGACCGACTCCCTCCAAAGCCTGATCATGTTGCAGCATCCGGGTCAGCACACCCTCCGTAACCACTTCAATCCGCGTGCTTGGCCCTATCTTGGTATCCATACGAACGCGGTAACCCACGGTCTTCCCGGTGGACTCACCCAGTGCTTTCGCCATTTGTGCTGCTGCCGCACGTGCTGCCAAACGCCGCGGCTCCAGCATGATTATCTTTTGCCCCGCCAGCCACGGCTCATGCAACAGTTCTAATGGTGTTACTGTTGTTTTCCCCGCTCCCGGCTGTGCAATCAGTACCGCCGCTGAATGGGATAGTAACGCATGTTTAAGCTCGGGGATGACTTGCATAATAGGCAACTGTTTATCTGTCAATGAAATCTCTCCAATGATACGCTTGTGGCGTAGAATCTAAGTTTGAATTCCTTTATTATTGTGAATTTTTCACTACCTGTAATTATTGAAAAACGAGTAAAAAATGTTAAGCTGGTCCCCAGTACAGGGATTTCACCTCGACCTGTTGTGCCTAAGTTTTCTAAATCTATTATACAGATATTTAAATTTCCCGTCTGGTCATCGCAAGTATGCATACTTTCTGGTGCTAGCTCCTATACCTGTCGAGATGCACTCGCGCCAAGATCGTTTTATAATATGGTTAATAAGGATTGCTGAAGGACGGAATATAGAAACACGGGATACAGAATCGAGGTAACTTTCGTATGGAATTACAAACTCAACCCATTAGAGGACGTTTTGCCCCAACACCATCGGGATGGATACACTTAGGAAACGCTCGCACCGCCTTATTATCCTGGCTGCATGTTCGTTCCCTGGGCGGAACCTATATTTTACGTATGGAAGATATTGATATGACGCGAGCTCGCAGCACATTGGCGCAAGGAATAATGGAGGATTTGCGCTGGATCGGGTTGGATTGGGACGAAGGACCCGATATTGGCGGTCCCTACGGTCCTTACACTCAAAGCCAGCGGCTGGAAAGCTTCCAATCTGCATTGGAGAAACTTCAGGGGCAAGATTTACTGTATCCTTGTTTTTGCAGTCGGGCAGACATTATGGCTGCCGCCCATGCTCCGCACGGACTGTCTGGTGAAGGACCCACATATTCAGGGGCATGTCGTAATCTTAGCTCTCATGAAGCCCTGGCTAAAGCACAGCATAAACTCCCTTCACTTCGTTTTAAAGTACCGCAACATCCAGATGCTGTTATTTCTTTTTATGATCAGGTAGCTGGTCACGTATCCTTCGGTGCGGCGGAGGGGGGCGATTTTATTATCAAACGGGCAGACGGCATGTTTTCCTATCAGCTTGCCGTCGTCATCGATGATGCGGATATGCATATGACCGATGTGCTGCGTGGATATGATCTTCTTGATTCGACTCCCCGCCAGCTATTGTTATACCAAGCTCTCGGCTTGCAGCCGCCGCGTTTTGCACATGTTCCCCTTGTCCTGGGTCCGGATGGACGAAGACTGGCCAAGCGACATGGTGGCGTAGCACTCCGAGCCATGCGTCGGCAAGGAGTTACACCGGAAGCCGTCATTGGCTGGCTCGCCTACTTTTCCGGGCTGCTGGATACTCCCGAGCCTGTGAAGGCTGTGGATTTAATCGATGGCTTTCATTTGGACAAACTGCCCAAAGAACCCGTCATCCTAACGAAGCAATGCCTCATGAAATTATCTGCACTGCAACGGTAATGGGACAAAGCACGGAAAGCAAAATGTACGGGCAAGGGCACTCCGCCCTTTGCTCCTCTCGCTTCTATTCCTCCAGTCGCTTACGCATAGCGGACTCATATTCATAAAATACAGACGACGTATTCAGCCCTCTTTCCTCCAGCAGCATCCGAAGACGAAGCGATTTTTCAGTCAGCCTGCGACTGATCCGCTGTTGCTCTCCTGCCTCATGGCAAGCGTGAAGCAAGTCACGTAGCTGGACACATTCCTTTTGCAGCTGTAGCTCTTCTGGTAAAATACCTGCATTTTTCAACAGCTTGTACGACATCCGCAGCTCTTCTGGAACATGTGACAAATCCTCAATCACCAGTGGCTTGCCCTCTCCCGGCAAATGATCAAACTCACCTTTGGCCATCGCCTCGGCAATCTTCTGCTCTGCCATTCTAGAGAACATTCTCATCACTCCTTGTAATAAGCGTCCTATGTACAATCTATATTAAATAAACCGGGAGTCCTTTGCCACTGTTGCTTACATATAATGAGGTTGTCCTGTATTCCTGTAGGAGTAAGATGGTTATTCTTCGATCCCAAGCAATTTACATACTTGTTCTCTATATTTTTTGGCCTTGCGTGTTCCGTGAATGAGATTGGACAAGCGGCTAGCAGGAATATGATAGGTGTCACAAAAAGTTCTCTGATCCATTTGAATTTCAACTAGCTTTTGTTTGATTTTCCAGCCGAAAGGGGTTACAGGATTTCGTTTATTCAACAGCGTTACCACCTCTTCATAGTATAGGGTTTGGGATTTTTATTGGAGTTTGGAGATTGGAGTTCGTCTTCCTTTAAAGTGCATCATGCACACACATTAGCTAAGATTTCATTTTGCAGGTTTGGTATTGATTCAATAGTTCATCCAGTTTCATGGATTGTTCAATTACTTTAGGATGCGTTAAAAAGCCGTACTTTTTCTGCACTTGGTACAGTCTTTTTCTGGCCCGTTCGACACGAAGTAAAGTCACACCTGGATTCATCAGCATGATTCCCCCTCTGTGTCATATTCTAATGCAAAACGTAAATTATTGGATTTTTTAAAAATACGCTGCCATCTTTATTTTGACCGTCAGCTCTTACGCTCCGTGGGCAGCGTAAAACGAACGACAGGAACGTAGAGCGCCTTGTCCGGGGTGCTCTTGCCGGCGTAGACGCTCTTGTTATCGGCGTGAGTAGCGCCCAGCGGTGCGTACTGGCTCTTAGTTGGGCGTTCTTCCCTCCTTAGAGCCAGTACGCATGAGCCTGCTTCCTCTGCTCTTGACCTGCTCGCTCCCTTACTTGCCGATCAGCGAGCCTATTTGCTACCGATACCCCGGCTGGTTAAAACCAGCCTTTAGGATTTCAAGCTCATAAAAAAAGACGCTTCCGGTTTCCCAGAAACGTCTTTAATAATCTTCAACCCACAACGATACGTATATAAATAATACGTAAGCTAAAAGGAAGAACCCAATCACACTAAGAAGGATAATCCAGATAAAACGTTTTTTTAATGGAGATAGGATTTTTCCCCATCGTCTTTGGATTTTCTGACGAGTAGGCAATAACTCATATTCCAATTTCATTAAAACATGTTCTGCTTTTTCCTCATCTTTATTTAAAAGTTCACTCCAAATTTGTTCATATTGCACACGAATTGCTTCTTTAGTAGAACTATCTTTTAGCAAAACCATATGTAACCTCCATAGAAAACAAAGTAGCAAGAAGTCCTGAAGAACAAAGCTTCAGATATCCTTGCAGTTAGACGCTCTTCTTGGCTATAAGGGACTTTTTAAATAGTAAAGGAGACAAAATAAGCAAAATCCCTAACAACAAGAAAATGGCCCCGTACAAATATATTCTAGCACTTTCAATCATTTTATAGTAAATAACTATTAAGTGATCATATAATACTATTTTTGTTAAGTTTGAAATTCAGGAAAACTGTTATACATCGTTTAGGATCGTAGTTTATGTCCAGCATTGCTAAGAATAAATCTTAATAATGGGGAAATTATATGGATTTTTTAATCTTGGTACCACAGTTCTTAATCCAGGTGTTTACCATAGTCGTCGCTTTAGTGATATACGAAAGATTTTTCAAAAGAAGATAATCAATCAGCAACATAGTAAAATACATAAACACGTAAAAAAGAGCGATTTTTATCGCTCTGTAACATTCATTTACATGTATTCAGTTGCTTCGTATTCCTTTACACGGCGATAAAAGGTGGGTTTTGTTAATCCGGATTGCTGGATAGCCGCCGTTGCCGTTATCTGGCCAGCCTTCCATTCCTTATAAGCTTGAATAAACGTTTCATCAATTTTTTTCTTGGGCCTGCCGAATGTCACTCCAGCTGTTCGTGCAACTTCAATCCCTTCCGCCTGCCGCTGCATGTTCTTTTTCCGCTCCTGCTCAGCCACGTAAGCCAGCATACTCAAAAATTGGTTTTCAAGTAGTTTCCCTAAGTCACCCATCATTTTAAACTTCCTTGAATCAAACAAAGCTTCGTTGTCAAGACATACAATGTCTGCGTTTATTTCACGGGTGATATATTTCCACTCCGCGATAATCCCGGCCAAGCCGATCCAACGCATCCATATAAACAAGGTCGCCTTCACGAATCAGCAATCTAATAGCCTGATACTTAGGACGCTCAAAATCCTTGCCACTCATCTTATCGACAAATATATACCGTTCATCAACGCCCAGCTCTCGAAACTTTACGAGTTGCCGTTCTGGATTTTGATCTTTTGCAGAAACTCGGCCATATGCCAGCTTCAAATGTCCCACCTGGAATTTTAAGTTGCATAAAAATTATTTCCGTAAGAGTCGAGAAAGCATCCCTCCTACCCAACCTTCAGTAGAGGTTGAAACTTTTTAGGGTTTTGATTTAGGGGCTATAACCATTGCGAGCGGTTATAGCCCTTTTTACGTCTTGTCCAGCTCAGATTCAACCGTTTATGTAATTCTCATAGCATTCTGGACAGGGAAAACCGACCTTCGTAGTTTTGCCTTGTTTAGTCAATTCTACAGCTTTTTCATGAGCTTCTGCCTCTGTGAAAAACTCCAATATTTCTGTATCACATCCGACTAAAGGAATTCTAACCGTTGTGTTACTGTCTATGGCACTTGCTGAAGTGATCAGAGGACCTGCAGGATCAGTCAGAGCAGCGGCCAGTACGAATTTAGTTATTGTATTATCCTTATAGAAAGGTGAGCATAAAACAATTTTTCAATTTTTTATGCCCCTTTATCTCAGAAATTGTAATACAACTCCATCTTTCCTCTCTATTAACAAAAAAGTCAATAATATAGTATATAAAGCGTTTACAGGAATATTATTCTATGGTATCCTATTAATCATACATCTAAAGTTTGGATGTTAATCATATTATTGGAGGATGATATATCATGAATCTTAAGTCCGTTTTCAAAGGAGTAGTGTCATCTACTCTTGCAGTTGGTCTAATTACTGGAGTTGGTACTTTACCGACTTTTGCGCAGTCGACTGAAAGTTCGCCGGAAAATTATGTAAATGGAAGTAGAGTAATTACACCTTTTGACATGAATGTTTCAGATGGCTCTTATTCAGGAACAGGATTTTCGACTTCATACAAATTAACAAGTTCTAATGGGAAAAACGTAAATTTTTGGGTTCAAAATACTGGAAAAGTAAGCGTTAAAATTACAATTAATGGAGATCATGAAAAAACTCTCAAGAAAGGTGAGAGTGGCCACATTAGTGCTTCAGTTGGTTACTTCGCTAGCGAATATAAATTTAAAGCAGTAGCAACGCCTAATGGTGGTGATATTAGTATAGACTATAAGATTGCTCAAAGAGACTGAGGAAATCCCTTAAATAGAAGAGCCGATTTCCTGTAAGGTTGAACTGTGACCCGTAAGATGGACACTTTGAAAAAAGTGACCCACTTACGGGTCATTTGTGTTTTAATCAAACCATAAAGAGGATTGTGAGGTAAGATTCATGAGCAATAAGAGAGGTGCTTCCAAAATCTTTAGCGAACAAGAGATTAAACAGCTCGAGGCTAATCCAAATGTGCAAAAAGTGACGGACAAAACCATCACTTACGCCCCAGAGTTTAAGGTGGAAGCGGTAAAAGCTTATGAAGCCGGACAGACGCCGATGGATATTTTTCTTAGGGCGGGTTTTGACATCGACACCATTGGACACGAAAAGCCAAAGAAAAGCTTATATGTTGGCGAAATATCTATGCTGCCCATGGAGAGGCCTCTCTTTTAGAGGAGCAACGAGGGAAAGGAAGTGTGGGCAGACCGCAAACAAACGACTTGTCCACAGAAGAAAAACTGAAGCGTGCCGAAGTGCGCATCAAGTTGCTTGAAGCGGAGAATGACTTCCTAAAAAAGCTCGAAGCGCTCGAAAAGCAGAAGATGCAGAGGAAACGTTGACACCCTCCGAGCGCTATCAGATAATCAACCTCACGATCCGACAACATAGCCTAAAGCGCATGACACGCTACCTGTGCGAACTGTCTCACATCAGTGCAAGCGGCTATTACCGCTGGCTTCATGCCGAGGAGAGACGCCAGTTGCAAGCTCGCGCAGATGAACATGACTTAG
>RCUE01000112.1_pt1 | contig 33423 bp, 31 predicted proteins | sample 2166111 | NCBI WGS metagenome assembly RCUE01 (sample SAMN09930795, study PRJNA488358) | compost metagenome | feature: garden; material: soil; isolation source: compost soil in phenylacetonitrile-enriched culture | place: Germany: Experimental Botanical Garden Goettingen | collected 2016-01-27 | reverse complement strand
TTGACTTTAATTATATGTGGGGAAAATCTACACGTCAAGTGCAGCATGGCGCAACTGTACAGTGACAACAAGTTTATCCCTTACGAGGAATTTGTAATATTTAATGCGGCGGCTATTAGATAGAGTTACTTATGGGAATGACATAAGATAATTTCGCTTTAATCGAAATTATAGGATTTATTTCGACATAATTAGATTCTCTTAGAAAAAGGAATATTGAAGTATTTGACGAATCATTCCATTGATACAATTTCTCCCATAATGGGGTGAATGTATGTACACACCTACCAAGTTAAATAAGATTGGGGTAAATAGATGGTTTGCTTTTAGTAAGAAGCTTAACTGAGAAGTCACGTTTTATGGAGAGCTAGAATATGATCACTAGGTATTAATTGGAATGGATCCAGAGGTAACAAATTATTGCGAAAAACCATTTGAAATCAACCACTCATATTTAAAATCTGATTTTTTGACTCTGAATTACTATGCCAGTGACACAGCCAAAGCCTGTCCAGAGGTTGCCGATGAACAGTGGTCGGGAGTTAATGTCTCTGGTATCAAGGGAGAAATATCTGGCTTCGAAACACATCCGGGCTTCTATGAAATGTGCGAGAATCCTGCTCTGGAGACTACAGACTGGGCTATAGATCCAACTGGACTGGAATACATTTTGCGTGATATTTATACAAGATATAATATGCACTTGATGATCACAGAGAATGGTCTTGGTGCATACGACGAGTTGACCATTGATGGGAGGATTCATGATGATTACAGAATTGATTATTTGAAAAAACATATCCTCGCAGTTAAAAAAGCGATTGATTTTGGTGTAAAGGTCATTTCCTATAATCCGTGGTCTGCCATCGATTTATTATTCACTAGTAACGGATATAAAAAACGGTATGGATTAATTTATATAGATCGAACAGATGATGATATCAAACAATTAAAGCGTTATAAAAAAGATTCTTTTTATTGGTACAAAAAAGTTGTTGAGTCAAATGGGAAAGAAATTTAAGGACCCGTTGAACAAGAAACTCCGCTGAGAACTTTAATATGAGTCCCTTATAAACTCCACGAACAAGCCACTAATCTGTTAGTCTAGGATTAGTGGCTTGCTGTTGTTGGTAGACAATACAAAGTTGCTCTAGAAGTCGTCTAAATGGAGGCTTTAGGGGCAATGAAACCGTCACATATCAGCTGAGTCTTCTCGGTTCATTAATATCTAAGCCAGGTTTATGATTAGAGCATTCTTCGAAGAAGCAGAAGTGTGAATGTTCAAAATTTGTTCAGTCATACCATGCTAAAATCTTCGTATCAAAATAACAGCCAAAACCTACAAAGGAGACAGTGATTGTGTGAACAGGAAAGCAGCATCGTTTCATATATAATATTTATTTAATGTATGTCGATATTGCAATGCATATAATCGCATCCTGATTTTAGTAGGCCAGGGGAATGTTATTTAAGGCAGCGGCGATAAAACAAACTGAAAAGCGGGTAACCGTTCTTTCAATGAACGGTTATTTTTCATGCTTAAATTTAAATTTTTCCTTGAGAGAAAATAGCGTTGCTGTACTTAGTACTATATGAGATGAGGTGGCATTAGCCTAAACAATTCAGATGATTTTATTTGTCGCATAAGAAGGAGGAACTTTTATTGTTACCATTAATTAAGGAATTTCGTCTAAACCAAAAGCTTACTTCTTATTTAAAATTAATCCTAGTGGTCATTATTCTTGCCGCAGCTATTGTTCCCGTCGCCCCTTCACGGGCACATGCTTTTTACGGAACGGGAAACGGTACGGAACAGAACCCTTATATCATCACGACAGCGGCGATGCTGGATGGTATCAGGACTAATCCGAACGCTTATTACAAATTGGGTGCTAATATCCAATTAACGGATTGTACTTGGAACCCGATTGCCAATTTCTCGGGTGTGTTCGATGGGAACGGATACACGATTTCCGGCTTGACGATTAATCAGCCCTTGTCAATGAATGTCGGTTTTTTTGGCAATTTAATGGCTACAGGTATTGTTCGTAACGTTCGGTTAATGGATGTTAACATAATCGGAAATAGGAACGTAGGAAGTGTTACTGGTACAAGTTTCGGTCAAATCAGTAATGTATTTGCATCCGGCAGTGTAGAAGCGCTCGGAGAGGGCACCTATGATTATGCGAGTGGTCTGGTCGGGTGTTAACAACGCGTCGATTACTAAGTCTATATCGGCTGTCAACGTGAGGGGAACCAAATCTACTGGATATGTTGGAGGAATTGCAGGCTATAATATTCAAGGCACCGTCAGCCAAAGTTATGCGACTGGCCAAGTGGATGGACTGTCCCGCGCTGGTGGTTTAGTCGGATACAATTCTAACGGAACCGTGAGCAATTCTTACTCAACGGGTTCAGTCACAACGACCTTCAACCGAGCTGGAGGACTTGCTGGACAAAATGCTGGCTAGGTAACAAACAGCTATTCCAAAACAACGGACACATCACTTTCACATCAGGCGAAGATTTCGTTATTTATGATTGACCTTTCGAATAGGCCAATAACAGCTGGAACTGGGATGAACTTCCTATAAGCAACCTTAGTTTGTTTATCGCTTATGTTGCTTAAGTTTTTATCGAAAAACGCTCATGGTACGGCTTCTTATAACAGAAAAGGTGGGGCTATATGCTGATAGTGGGTATGAGGATTTACAATATACATTTGATTGTTTTCCCCTGAATGATTAATATAATGGACAATGTCATAAACCTACCGTATTAAAAAAAGAGATGAGGATTACGATGAATAAAGCAAAGATTCTTATTATCGAAGATGATGCCCCGATTGCCGACTTGCTTTCGTACGGGCTTTCTATGGAGGGGTTCCAGACACGCACAGCGGCCAGTGGAGCAACGGGAATGCATGAGCTGCAGTCGTTTCAGCCCGATTTGCTGCTGTTAGATTGGATGCTACCTGACCAGAGCGGTCTAGACATTTGCAAAAAGGTGACAACGGACTATAACATACCGATCTGCATGATTACAGCCAAATCGGACATTACCGATAAAATTCTAGGCCTTGAATTCGGTGCCGATGATTATATTACCAAGCCTTTTGATCTGCGCGAAGTTGTTGCACGCATTCGAACCATTTTGCGCAGAGTGGAGCAGGCGAACAGCTCGGACAGGGAAGAAGCCACGAAAGCCGTCATTCGGTTTGACAATATTGAAGTGATCGAAGAAGAACGACTCGTCCAAATAGAAGGCCGTCCTGTTGAATTGACCCCCAAGGAATTTGATCTGCTTATGATGCTGGTTAAACATCAGGGCAAAACCTTTACACGTTCCGAACTGCTTGATCTGGTGTGGGGCTATCATTTTGTCGGAGATACCCGTACGGTTGATACGCATATCCAGAGACTCCGCAAAAAGCTAGACGCCACCGAATGCATTACTACCGTCTTCGGAATCGGGTACAAATTTAAAAAAATGGGTGGATAAGCATGATACGTAAAATCAGCATCAAATTCCTGATCGGTTTTTTTCTGATTTTTTCGCTTTCTTTTGTCGTGCTCAATCAGACAGTCAAGGAATTTATCCGGACAAGCAATCAGAATCTGGTTACCTCCGAACTGATCGGACTGAAAAATAACAGCAACGTGTATGTGCGTCAGGCTTTCCTGATTAACCATTTCAGTAGCAATGAGCTGTATTTTGGAGAAATTGCGAGGGAAATAGCAACTAATCTGAACCATACCACGGACAGCAGTATTGGCGTGTATACGGTGGAGGGCAAATTGCTTTATGCCCCGGACAGCTCCATTTTTCAGCAGCACATGCAAAGCGATCTGCAGCAGGCGATTGGTGGCAATACAGCGTACAGCATTACTTATGATCGTAATAAGACGACTGTCCTTTTCTCCTATCCGGTTGTTATAGACGGTTCAAAGGTGGGCATACTGCGTTTTTACAAAGATTTCAGCTCACTCTACGAACAAACCGGACAGATTCGGCAGATTACCCTCTATATTGCCCTGGCGATTTTTGCGGCAGCTTTTCTGTTTTCCTATATTCTTTCCAGGCATATTACCATCCCGCTGACCAGACTGACGCAAGCCTCCACTGAGGTGAAAAACGGGAATCTGGATATCCGCCTTCACTTTAAACGCAGGGATGAAATTGGCCGACTGGCTGAGAATTTTAACGATATGATTGATCAAATTAGTAGACAGATTCATATTATTGAGAAGGACCGGGACCATTTGAAAGAGCTTCACCAGCAGGAAAAGCGCTTTTTTGACAATATTACTCACGAACTGAAAACGCCATTAACCTCCATTCTGGGATATGCGGAGCTGATCAGAATGAACGGTGAGAAAGACCGTGCTTTTTTTGGCAAAGGGATGAATCATATTATCGAGGAGAGCAAGCGCCTGCATGCGATGGTGCTAAAACTACTGGAAGTTTCACGCAAAAATATCATGATCAATGAGCTTGATCGGGTAGATATCGGGCTAATTCTGCAGGATGTGTGTGAATCGATGATGATCCGGGCACAGCGCTATAAAAAGACCATTGAATATGAGATGAATGAGGAATTGATGATGTTGGCCGATAGGGACAGAATCAGACAGCTGTTCATCAACTTGATAGATAATGCGATAAAATATAGTTTGCCGTTTTCGGTAGTAACGGTAAAAGCAGTACGGGCAGAAGAAAAGATCCGCTTGATTTTCAGCAATCCAAGCGATCCGATTGAGGCAGAACATCTGTCACACCTGTTACAGCCATTTTATCCAGCTCATTCCGACAGTGCGGAGGAAGGCAGTGTAGGATTGGGGCTCAGCATTGTGAAATCCATCGTTGAAGAATTTGCGGGTTCCATCTCGATTGCAAACGAGCATAATGAAACCATCGTTACGGTAGAATTTAAAGCGCTGGAAACCGCGGGAACGGAGAATGAATAATGGGCAATAAATATGTTGTAATGCTGCTGGTCCTATCTCTCGTGGTATTACTGCTGTCAGGATGCGGTTCAGAACCAAAAACAGAGACCGTCGTCATCGCCGACAGCAATGAAGTTTCCAGTACCGATCAAAGCTCTCGGCCGTTTCAGGTCCAAAAAATATATCGGCTTCCGGATCGTTTTGCAAATCGGGGGGAGCTACTGGGATGGTCGTCTGGAAATGCCGTTATCGCATCGTTCGGAGCCATGACCATACTGAAGCGAGGCACGGTGGAACGTTTAACTTATCCGTATGAGCAGAGCAAGGCCATACCCGGAATCGGTAAGGTAACTTCCAATACGACACTTTCTCCCGATGGGAAATATATTTGCGAATTTTCTCGTTCTTCCTCGGAGACAACCCTAAGGCTTATTTCCTTGCAGGATGGCAAGGAAAAGGAAATAGACAGGATCAGTACTAGAAACGAGTCTTATGTACAATATGTTTCCTGGTCGGCCAACAGTTCGTATATCGGCTACCTGGTAGAAAATCCGTTTGATAATGGAGCGGATAGCCTGTACATCTACGATATGGGGTCTCAAACTTCTGGCAAGTATCAGTTAAAAGGCATTATGAAGGAAGACACGCTTTTGAGTGTTAACATTGCAAATGATGGCCGCAGCATACTGGTGGAGTTGTTTGGTGCAAAAAAAGGTCAGAAAAAGATACTAACCATGGGGAAAGTTTCCGGGAAGAATATTGAATTTCAATACGAGCGTCAGATTGGTGGAGATTCAGTAGCCTGGATGAATAACGACCAGTTTGTGTTTCTCGGAACGGATAATTCACTGTATGAATATGATCGGCGAAACGGCGAACTCTCCGTCATTCTGGAAAAAGTGTTTGATTTTGAATTCTCGCCTGACAGGAAAAATATCGCATACACCGAGTATGATCAAAATGTTACTTACGTAGGCAAGGTGCAGGGAAGAAATATACTGTATAAGGAACCGGTGTATCGCGGAATTGTGCCGACGCATATATACTGGAATCCGAACAATAAAAGTGTACTGCTTCAAGGACAAAAACAATTGGATTCCTCGCAGACTGCGTCAACGGATTCTCCTAGCAAGGAGTCATTGATCATTGAATTGAAATAGCGGTGAGGATCGCCATGTTTGTAGACGTCAAAAACCTTATTTCGGTTGTTCAGCCGGAATAAGGTTTTTCTTTTTGCAACCGTTGTGACAATTTGTTTACATGTTGATCAAACTTTCGCGACATCTTTTTTTTATAGTAAATGAAGCAAGATCATTAGCCTATAAGGACAAGGAATGGACCATAGTGAATGGAAACCGGAATTTGCACCTGAATCAACCCATAAAACGTTATATGACCGGCCTGGATGGGCTAAGAGCCATCTCTGTGCTTGCTGTTATTGCTTATCATCTTCATTTCAGATGGGCAGAAGGTGGGCTGCTGGGGGTGGAGATTTTCTTCGTCCTATCAGGATATCTGATTACGGATCAGATTCTTTTCGAATGGAGGATGCGCAGTGGTTTCTCCATTATACAATTCTGGATCAGACGAATGCGCAGACTACTGCCGGCCATGATCTTTATGCTGACTGCAGTGGCACTGTGGCTTTTAATTACTGATTTCTCCAGACTGCAGGCGTTAAGAGGCCATTTTGTATCCTCGCTTTTTTACGTAAACAACTGGTATCTCATTTTTCATCATGTTTCATATTTCGAGAGCTTTGGCCCGCCTTCTCCAATCGGTCACCTCTGGTCGCTTTCCATTGAGGAACAGTTTTACCTCATCTGGCCGCTTGTTCTACTGATCGGTCTGTGCCTTGCGCCGCGACGAGGAAGACTGATGTTATACATTCTGGGTTGCGCCGCCGTATCCGCCATAGCCATGGCCGTGATATACGAACCCGGAACAGATCCGAGCAGGGTGTATTACGGGACGGACACGCGGGTGTTTGCCATTTTGATCGGAGCGGCTCTGGCGATAATCTGGCCCAGCTGGAGACTGAGCGAAAATGTATCCTCTTCGTCACGGACCATGCTGGATATGACTGGCGTGCTGGGCATTGTAATGCTGTTTATCATGATCGGTCAGACCAACCAGTTTGATGATTCGCTGTATCGCGGCGGTTTTCTTTATTTATCACTCATTACTGCAGTTATTATTGCTGTACTTGTTCATCCGGCCAATCGACTGGAACGATGGCTCGGCTGCCGGCCTCTGAGCTGGATCGGTAAGCGATCTTACAGTCTGTATATTTGGCATTATCCAATCATTATTTTGTCAAGTCCGGTGGTGAATACCGAAGATGCCAGCTATATACGTATTGCTCTGCAGGTAACGGCCAGTTTCATAATGGCAAGTCTTTCCTACAGATACATCGAAGAGCCCATTCGTCGCGGGACCCTAAAATCACTCCGCAGGTCAGGCGCTGGCAGCCAGTTAGGCCTTGTCGTCATTGTTATCGCCATTATTCTGGTCCTGACATCATGGAAGACGAATTCACCAGATCCTGTGCCTGATGCTCCAGCAACTGTAAGCCGGGAACCCGTCCAGACAGAAAAGGTGCAATCCGGATTTTCCGATGTAAATACAGGCCATTCCGCAGAAGGAGAGAAGGTCACGGCGATCGGAGATTCCGTCATTCTGGATGCCGCCCCGTTTCTGGAAAAGCAGCTCCCCGGTATGACCATTGATGGCAAGGTGGGACGGCAAATGTCACAGGTTGGGAATGTGCTTGATGACCTGCGGGCACAGGGCAAGCTTGGCAATAAAATTATTATTGAACTCGGCACCAACGGCGTGTTTAACCAGAGTCAACTGAAGTCCTTGCTGACTTCACTACAGGATTCTCGGCAAATTTATCTGATAACGACCAGAGTACCGAGAGGGTGGCAGAATACCGTAAATGACAATCTGCGTGAAATTGCTGGTGAATTTCAAAATGTACGACTTATCGACTGGTATTCGGCCAGCGAAAACCGCAACGATCTATTTTATGACGATGGTGTCCATCTGAAACCAGAAGGAGCTCAGTATTATGCCTCGGTTTTGATTGATGCTATCAAACAGGATAAAACCTACTAGCATGTTAAAGGAAAGGATGAACTAGGTATGAACAAAAAAAATATCAGAAAAGTGAGGGCATTATGGGGTTTTATGATTCTTCTTATCGTCATAGGAGCCATAGGCCTCCATCTACATTCAAAGCAAAATTCGGATGATAACGAACCACGCGGCAAGGATTCTTCTCTATACAATTTTGATGCGATGCAGCCTGCTGCACAAAAGCCTGGGGCTTCCAGTACCAGCGGAGAACAAGCTCAACCATCCGCGTCCTTAAACGGCGAGGGCGTCACGATGATTGGAGATTCGGTTACGGTCGGAATTGAGCCTTATTTAAAAGAGCAGCTTCCGAATATGACGGTAGACGGCAAGGTTGGCCGGCAGATGTCTCAAGCTGTAAAAGTCATTAATGAATTAGCCACCCAAGGCAAACTGGGAGACCAAGTCATTATCGAACTCGGCACCAATGGTCCGTTTAGCAGAGACCAACTGCACGACGTACTGCAATCCCTTTCTGGAGCCAGACAGGTAATCTTGGTCACTACCCGGGTTCCGAAAGGATGGCAAAACACGGTGAATGACACGATTGCACAGGTTGCCGATGAGTTTAGCAACGTCAGCGTGGTGGACTGGTATTCGGCCAGTGTAGGCAAAGATGAATACTTTTATAGAGATGGCGTCCATTTAAAACCAGGGGGTAGCCGATATTACACTTCACTCCTCGTAGCAGCCTTGCAAAAATCTTAAATACAGAAGGGACAGGCGCGTTCATAATTCGGAAAGGAAGAATGACATGACACAGAGGAAAAAGAGGATATTAATTGTAACATTGTTACTTGTGGTCGCTGCTGTAAGCTTTATTTTTTATTATTTCTTTTCGATTTACAAAGGGCTGGAAGGATTTAATAAGGCTCCGGCAAACTCCCCGTTCATTAATGTAAGCACCGATAATACCGAAGCTCTGGAAGCTCCAGCATGGGAGGGAACTGAGCCTGTCAATATTTTGCTGATGGGTGTGGATGCCCGTGGAAGCGACAAGGGCGAGGTACCCAGATCCGACAGCATGATGGTTGTTTCGTTGAATCCTACCGATAAGCATATCCATGTGTTTTCGATTTTGCGTGACACTTATACGGATATTCCCGGATACAGCAAAAACCGAATCAACACGGCTGTTACGCATGGGCCGGATACGGCGATGAAAGCAGTCAGTGAATTGCTGGGGGTGCCTGTTCATTTTTATGTATATACCGATTTCCAGGGGTTTATTAAACTCGTGGACTCTGTAGGCGGACTCGATTTTTATGTCGAAAAGGATATGTACTATGAAAGCAAGGCCGATCTGCATGAGTACGATATTAATTTAAAGCAGGGACAGCAGCATTTCAACGGCAAAACGGCGCTTCAATATGTTCGTTTTCGTCATGATGCCATGTCCGATTATTCCAGAACAGAAAGACAACGCCAATTTATTACGGCATTAGCCGAGAAGGTCAAAACAACGACTTCCATTATGAAGCTTCCTTCCATTCTAGAGGAAATCAGTCCGTATATCGATACCAATTTGTCAGTCTCCGATATGTGGAATTTGGCTTCGGTAGGGTATCAAAGTACGTTAAAGGGAAATGAACAAATACCGCCAATGAAGCTATTAAAAGAAACTTATGTGGGCAAAGCAGCTGTTCTGGATGTAAAAAGTCGAACTGATTTGAAGCAATTTGTGCAAAGTACCATAAACTCCGACGCTTCTCATTCGATGACAGACAATCCTTCCGGGCAGAAAACAGATCTTGAATAGGATTGGACAATATATAAAATCGTAATTTGCCGGACAATAGTCTGTTAAATGCTCTTTATGAGCACAACATGGTCTTCCGGTTATCCATAGGGGGAAAAAGAATGGGTACAAGACCAATAGTAAGGTTCTACTTGGCGTTAACCATATCCGCCGCCATGCTTCTGGAGATCACTGCTCCGCACATGGCTATGGCTGATGCTGCACAACGTACAGAAAGCACGTTGTTAAACGATAAACAGAGTCAATCAACAAAAACAATCTCAACGCAGGTTAAAAATATCCCGACACTGAAATTGGATAACAATCTGGCATCCATGACGAAGAAAAGAACCATTAAAGCTAGATTTAAGCTTCCGAAGGGTACCAATATAAAGAAAATAAGCTGGACTTATGGTGGTAAGCCATTATCGGAATGGAAATCGTACAAGGATCACGATTATAATGGCGCCCCCTTTATCACCGTTACTCAGGTCAAAGCAGAAAACGGAGAAGTCACTGCCAATATCAATTTTGGTCTTACTTACGGTACGGAAAATCTTGCCGAACCGAGTCTGCAGCGTCCACTGTACGCCTCATTGATGGGAACCTATGAACTGGCTGCAGCAGTCAACGGCAAAACCGTTGCCCAGGCCCCCATTAAGTTGGTCCCATACGACAGCTTCCGTACGTATGATGAACTGAAGCCGGAGATTGATGCGATTACGGCACAAGCAGCTCAAAAAAACGACAGATACATTAAAACGATGTCGATCGGCAAATCCGTTGAAGGCCGCGATATGTATATGACTGTGGTTGCCAAAGATCAAGCAACGATTGACAAATATCAGAATGTAACTCATCCTGCCATGCTGAATGATCCTGCAAAGCTGGAGAACGATATTCAATCCGGTGCATTCGGAGATTATCAAGTGCCCATCTGGATCAACAATATTCATCCAAATGAAGCGCCGGGCTTTGATGCGATTATCAATTATTTTAAGACCATGGCTCTCGATAAAAATGTTACGTACAAGACCACCTCGTCCAATGGAAAATCGAGTACGGTCACTCTGAATATGGATGATGCGCTTGAACATGTGTTTTTCCTGTTCCTGTATACGGAAAATCCAGATGGAAGGGTGCATACCGAACGTTATAATGCTGAATACTTTGACTTGAATCGGGATAATTCTTATCAAACCCAGCCTGAAACACGCAGTGTTACAGAGCAAATTGCCAAGTGGTCGCCGATTTCTTTCCTAGATCTGCATGGCTTTGATAAGAATTTTCTGATTGAGCCTACCACACCGCCTCACGATCCGAATATTGAATACGATCTGCTTATGGATAACATGGTAGAACAGGCAAAAGCGATGGGTGAAGCAGGTATAGCAAACACAAAGTATGATTACTACCATATTCCTTATGAAGAACATCGTAAAACAGTCGAAAATCCTAAATATGTTTCCAAGGGGACTTCTTCAGGATGGGACGATGCGTCTCCAGCCTATACAGCTGTCTTCGCCATGCACCATGGTGCAATGGGACATACGCTGGAAACACCTGAATCGAATGAAGAGTCGACCAAAGCATTGTATTATAGTGTCGCTGCAGCAACCGATTATGTTATGCAAAAGAAAGAAAATTTATTTTTGAACCAGCTAAAAGTATATGAACGTGGAATCAATAACATCGATGATTATGCCGTAGATCGGTATCTAGTCAATGTCAAAAATCAAGTTATTGGCCGCCCTCGTCACGGTAATGAGAATTTTTTTCCTGAGTATTACGTTTTGCCGATCGATAAGAGTCTTCAAAAAAATCCGCTGGAAGCTTATCGGATGATTGAATATCTTATCCGCAATGGATTAACGGTTGAACGCTCGACAGAAGCTGTAAGTACTGCTGGCAAAACCTACCCTGCGGGTTCATTTATCATAAATATGCACCAGGCCAAACACGGCATTGCAAACATGGTTTTATATGATGGTATTAACGTCTCAGATTATGCTTCCGTAGCTGGCGAGATTGTGCAGGATTTTCCTGTCCTGCGAGGATTTGAACGTGATGTGGTTAGAGAAACCGGAGTGTTTGCGGGCAAAACTTCTCCGGTGACTTCCGTATCGATTCCGGCCACACCAATGCCGAATGATTCTGCCTATGTCTTAATCCTAAACACCAATAACGATGCCATCAAAACGGTTAATGAATTGCTTAAATCCGGCAAAGTGGTTACGATGCTATCCAAAAGCGGAACAGGATATGAAGCGGGTGACTTTGCAGTCGCCTATGATGATCTGAACCCGCTGGCCTCGAAATACTATCTTGATGTCACGGCATTCGGCCATAACAAACCCGTTGGTAAAGTTCTTAAACCTTCTACGGTAGCCGCTCTCGGCGAATCGGCTTATGTGCTCAAAAATCTCGGTTTTAAAGTGACCGATGATCAGCAGCATGCCGATGTGTTGGTGAATACATTCGATTCCGATAAACTTGTCGAGAAAGGGAAACCATACATTGCTTATGGAAATATGGGGATGGGTAACGTGAAAAACTGTATTCCTCAATTTGCGTTTACTGGACCGACATGGGAAAGATACGAAGGGGTCTTCCTAGCGAATGTCAAACAGGATAATGTGATTACAGCCCCTTACGATAACGAAGAATACTTCTACACCGTTACAGGTTCTTACATTACGAAACTACCTAAAGCTGCAAAAATTCTTGCAACCATTAGTAATAAAGAAAACTTCTTCAAAGCGGGCTGGTGGCCAGGTCACGATGCTGCAAGAGGAAAGATTATGGCCTTCACCTATATAGAAAACAAAAAGAATATTACTGTGTTCTCTAATGATCTCACCAATGGTGCTCATTCGCAGCATCAATTCCGACTACTGGCCAATTCGATTTTTAATGCAGTTCCCAGCAAACCCTGAGTGATTTCCAAACAGCCCTATTCCAGTGATCAACTGTGAATAAGGTTGTTTTGCGATAAAACGGTTACGTCCGTTGTGACATTTTGTTTACAACTTGATCAAACTTTAGCGACATCTGCAGGATATATTGGACTATAGCGTAACATCACTCCCGTACATGCGGGTTGATGAAAAATACGAGTCCAGGATTTTCAGGGAGGAATGCAAGTTGCTAAGCAGTATCAAACTGATAAGCAGATCCGTCAGAGAGTATGAGGAAGAGTCCAATATCAAAATACGAGCTTTTTCCGTAAGCAGCCAATTGAATGGAAATCAAGCAGATGAAAAGACGGTTGATAATAAATTGGATGAAAAAGAAGTAGATACAGCAGGTGTATCCAAAACATCCGACGACGCTACACAAACCGATATTCCTTCTCGTAGTTCTGTAGAAGAGTCGAAGAGAAGGAGGGGCACCGGGCGTCTTGTAGCACTTGATGCAGTACGAGGAATGGCGGTGCTGGGAATGTATTTGCAGCACTTCGGATCGAACCCAAACGTTTCTGAGATTGTTTCCGGAAACACGACACTATTATTCGTGCTGTGCGGGGGTATATCTTATTCCATTATGGCACAGCGCATGATGGAATGGGGAGCGGAAACGGCCGCTTTCCGTGCGCGAATGCTAGCCCGTGCAGTATTTGTTGATATTATTGGTTATTTGCTTATTATGCTGAACACTCCATATGGCATCATTTTGCCTGCCTATTCAGCTATGTTTGTGCTGGCCCTTATGTTATTTCGCCGTTCGACCCGCACCATTGTTACAACAGCAGCAGTTTTGCTCGTGACAGCCCCGCCGCTAATGATTCTGGGATCAAGTATTTTCTCAAAAGCTTATCTTCTTGGTGATATTGCAGGAGGTCCAATGTCTGCTATCGCCTTGATCCCTGCATTTGTTACTGGTATGGCCATTGGCCGCTTTGACCTGACCAGATTACGCACAGCTCTCATACTCGCAGGCAGTGGTATCGTTATGCTTGTTATTGGCAAAGCACTGGCTGCTTTTGTACTTCCGAATTGGAGTCTCCACTTTGAACAATGGCTGGTAAGGATGCAAGGAGTTGCTCCTGTACAGCCACCGGATGAATACGCAATTTGGCCGCTTAATACGGAATCACCAATGTGGCATATGCTCTTGCAGTCGGCTCCGCACACCGCTTCGACCTTCCAAACGATGATAGGATTAGGAATTTCATTCTTGGTATTGGGCGTTGCATGTCTCATATCCAAAAAAGCCTCTACTGTATTATTGCCTTTTGCAGCAGTCGGACGTATGGCTCTGACCATGTATGCCATTCAATTTGTAATAGTTTGGTTTCTGTATCTGGCAAAGATTGGGCACAGTCTGGACGGAGTTCCGTTCGGCGACGTAATAGTTGCAGTTGTTACACTGTTGCTGGGATTGTTGTTTGCTAAGCTTCCTGTTGGTCCGCTTGAAGGATTGATGCGCCGTTTTGACCGATTGTTCTGCCCTACCCAACCAGTCTCACAAACAGTAAAGTAGATAGCCTTCTTGATACTCTATATTTATAGTCATAGAAAACATCGGATTTCAATTAAAACGGACTGATCAAAATCACAACAGATAAAAAAAATAAAGGTTTTGTGAATTTAGTTATTTATTTCCAGGTTTTAAGTATTGCCTATGTTGTACAATGACAACAAGTTTACCCCAACTAAGTCCTGATAATATCAGGATTTTTTTATATTTAGGGGAGAATGACAACAAGTTTGCCTCTTTCGAGGAATTTGTAATATTTAAAGGGGCGGCTATAGTTAGAGTTACTTTGTGGAATGACATGATTATTTTTTGTTCCAATCTACAATACATATCGATGTTTTGTATCTGTTACATTTAATTTTTTTGTCCAATTAAAGTGTAGAAGATCACCATATGATTTTGCTCGTCGTTTCTAATATGGGTGTAAAGTGTGGTTGTTTTGGGATCAGAATGACCGAGCATTTAAGTCCACAGAAGTTTGGGCTTTTCTTTGATAATTAGAAATTCTTTTTTGTGGTATGAGAGCCCTAAAACCCCAGATGATATTTGTATCTTTATCCCACATCAAGCATCTCTTTATAAGACGAGTAATCTCTTTTTCATTAATACCCGCAGCTTTAAAAATTTCTTTGTTCGTTAGAGCATGATGCTAGTTGGCAAGATAGAGAAGTTGAACTTAGAGATTTTTTACTCAATACAAGACACAATGATTCAAATTCTAATATCACAGATTTTTTTGTATTAACCTCCATCATAGTTATTTTTTGACAGTTCCGTACGAGCACTTAAGAAATAGCCCCATCTTTACCGTCGGGTCAAAAGAAGAAAAAACTTTATCGCTAACGCCTTCTTACAATTGGTGTTTAACAATCCTGTCTCCCTCAATAAAGCTATCGGAAACGTAACTTTTGCATCAGACGCCCGTAATAACTAGCACTCTCATTATGTTGGGCAAGTTTTATTAGTTACTGGAGTAGAGGGTTGGTATCAAGTAGACGGAAAACCAGTTCAATTCCTTAAAACAGGCGATGTGGTGAACATTCCACCGAACGTAAAATATTGGCATGGGTTACGAAGGATAGTTGGATTTGTATACTTAGTACTCACACTGGGGTGATACAGACCGGTTAGAAAACGTAACCGAGAAAGAATATGAAAACTCTAACAAAAAAAATGAAAAAACAAGCAGAAGCGGCAGCCAATCGGCTGCCGTTGTTTTAGTGTTTCGTTATATACTGTGACCTTTATTGAAAAGGAAAAAGGTCATTTTCTTTACAGAATATAATACCGATTAAAAACTTCTTTCTAACAAGGTGCCAACTTGCGTGGCCATGACTTGCGGTGAATAGGGCATTCCATTTCGAATCCACCATTCAATGACCCCTACATAAGCAGTCCCAGCATATTGCAACATCACATCTTCGACTAATTCCGTATTTTTCCCGCTTTCTTTGTCAATCTCCCCTTTGAACCCTTCCATGAAATAAGCAAGTAGCCGCGTTCTAAAAGATGAAGGTGTACCTTTTGATGCTGCTAGCATGGTTGAAAAAAGCAAATAATTTTTCTCAAAGTACTCGAAATATGGAACAAGAGCATCAGCCCACTCCATCTGACATGCCCACGTATCCATTTCTTTTAATTCATTAATGTGTGTTTCCATGATTTGATCTAATAAATCATATTTGTCCTGATAATGAAGATAAATTGTACCGCGGTTTACGTTTGCCTTGTTTGCAATGTCTTGAATGGTAATGTCATCGAAGTTTTTTACAGCCATCAGTTCAATAACGGCTTTTTTTAAGGATTCTTGCGTTTTTAGGATTCTCCGATCCACTTTAATCATCTTCTCTTTTCCCCCTGATCAAAAAATAATGAACACTTTTCGTGATGATGTTGCTATTTCAACAAATTGCGCTTTTTTAACCATTGAACTTAGGTTTCTTTTTTTATAATAATAGACATAAGTTGATAAAACAACCAGTATTGTTTATTCGCTCTCCGTGGCTTACTTACCTAAAAAAAGGAGAACTTAAATTTAGAAAAGAGGGTGTTCACATGGTGTTTAATAAAGAAGTGTGGATAATCATTACTAATTTCTAAATAGCTAACTGATAAAAATTCTATTCATTGGAGGTTATATATGATTAATGCTAATGCACGTGCTGTGTTCGGTCCAGAAGGTTCTACAGTTGAGCGCAGTGATCTTAAGCCGCATAATATTCTCATTAAGATCAAGTATGCGGGTATTTGCCACTCTGACATCCATACTGCCCGTGGAGATTGAGGGCCAGTCCAATATCCTCCCGTTCCAGGACACGCTGGAATTTTCGCCCAGATTGGTTTGGAAGTCACAAAGTATACTGTTGGTGACCGAGTAGGAGTTGGCTGTATGGTTGATTCCTGTGGAGAGTGCGAGAGTTGCCGTAGAGGAAAGGAGCAATATTGTCTTAATGGACATACGAGTACCTACGGAGTCATCGATAGATATGGACAATATACGCAGGGAGGTTATTCCACCCATATCGTTGTAATAACGGAGGATTTCGTGGTTCGAATTCTAGACGGCATTAATCTTGATGTCGCCGCTCCACTTTTATGTACTGGGATCACAACGTATCCGCCGCTGCGCCATTGGGGTGTTGATTCCGGCTAAAATATAGCGGTCGTTGGATTTGGTGGACTCGGACACATGGTGTGAGATCGCTCATTCTATGGGGGCAGAAGTAACAAACCCATAACATCTAAAGCAAATGCGTTAGTTTAAAGAAAGCATTAAAACAATCATAGGAGTAAAAGGAATGAAATATAAGACCCAAAAAAATTCTCTCGGTTTTGCTCTAATATTGGCCATATTTTCGGCGTTGGGGCCGTTTACCGTCGATATGTATCTTGCATCACTTCCGCAAATCGCTGTTTTTTTTGGAACAAGCGCAACTGCGGTTCAAGCGAGTTTAACCACTAGTCTGTTAGGATTAGGGCTAGGACAGTTGATAATGGGACCTTTAAGCGACATTTATGGAAGACGCCAGCCTTTGTTGATTTCCATGATACTATATATCCTTTCCTCTATTGGATGCGCTTTTGCACCAAGCATAGGATGGTTTATATCTTTAAGATTTATACAAGGGGTTGCTGCGTCCGCTGGACTCGTTATTTCGCGCGCTATTGTTCGAGATCGGTTTAGTGGGATTGAAATGACTAAGTTTATATCGTTGCTGACAATGATAAGCAATGTGGCACCGTTAATTTCCCCTACGGCTGGAAGTACGGTTATGTCATACAGCTCTTGGTTAGGTGTATTTATATTTTTAGGGGTGCTAGGCATAGGGTTAACTGGGATAACCATATGGGGGTTAAAGGAAAGCTTACCTGTACAACAACGTATTTCAGGCAGTCCCCGTGCGTTGATGAAAAATTATAATAGCTTATTCCGAAAGCGGTCTTTTATAGGGTATGCTCTAGTCAATGGCATATTGTTCGCAGGTGTTTTTGCCTATGTTGCAGGTACCCCATTTATTTATCAAAACATATACGGCGTGTCGCCGCAACTGTTTTCAATCCTCTTTGCGTTGAATGGCCTTGCTATTATCTTGGGATCTCAATTCGTCAAACTGCTTGCAGACCGGGTAACGGAAAGTCGATTGTTTTTGATCGGAATAATACTAGCGTTTATATCTTCTGCTGCAGTCTTATTTATAGTACTAGTACATGGAGTATTATCAGCTATGTTTATTTCGATCTTCTTATTCGCTTTATCCATTGGGATCATTGGCCCCATCTCTTTTACATTAGCAATGGAATCGCAGGGGCATATTGCAGGGGGCGCGTCCGCCGTGCTCGGCACTTTACAATTCGCATTAGGTGCCGTTACGTCTCCACTTGTGGGAATTGCAGGCGAAAATTCTGCTATACCTTTTGGAATTATTATTTTTTCTACAAGTTTATTATCTATAATTACCTATCTCATTCTGGTTAAAGGGATAAAAAAATTATCCGGTACCAAAAATAGCTTTGAATCCAATACTTAACCAATCGCTTGCGAACATTAAGATCTATGCGAGGCCCCAGCATTCTAAGACTTGAGTATAAAAAACAGGAGGATCTAAAATGCAAAGTGTTACACTAAACAATGGTGTCGAGATGCCGATACTCGGATTTGGGGTTTATCAAATTGATGATGAAAATGTATGCGAAGAATCGGTTTGTAATGCCCTAATGGAAGGTTACCGCTTGATTGATACCGCTGCTGTTTATAGCAATGAAAAAGCAGTCGGTCGTGCCATCAAGCAGAGTGGCGTGCCCAGAGAGGAAATATTCGTTACAACAAAGCTTTGGATTCAGGATGCAGGTTACAAGAGTGCTAGGAAAGCATTCGAAACATCACTGAAAAAACTGCAACTGGATTATTTGGATCTGTATCTCATTCATATGCCCTTTGGCGATATCCATGGTTCATGGCGTGCGATGGAGGAATTATATCATGAGGGGAAGATCAGGGCAATCGGCGTAAGTAACTTCCTAAATGATCGCCTGATGGATTTAATCGTTCATCATGAAATCGTTCCTACTGTAAACCAAGTTGAAACGCATGTATTTACACAACAAGTAGAAAATGCTCAATTTATGAAGGATCACCATGTTCAGATTGAGTCCTGGGGACCATTTGCTGAAGGGAAAAATGACATTTTCAAAAATGAAGTATTGGCATCAATAGCTGAGAAACATCATAAATCCATGGCTCAAGTTGCTTTACGTTGGTTGATACAAAGAGGAATTGTTGCGATTCCAAAGTCCGTTCATAAGGAAAGAATTATCGAAAACTTTAATATCTTTAACTTTGAAATGAGTAGGGAAGATATGGAAAGGATTGCTACGTTGGATTCCAAAGAGAGTTTAATCTTATCCCTTCACGATCCTGAAAACGTGGAACGGCTCAGCAACATGAAAATTCGTAACTAATTTTGGGGAGGCCTTATCACAAAATGCTCAAACCCAACAACACTATGTTCACGTAACAGTACCCAAGTCCTTCCCATATATCGATTCAATTCCACATATAAACATATGCATATAGAACTGATTAATGGTTATAATGGCAGAGAAGTGTGTGAAAAAGTAAACTGAAAGAACGGTATTTAAGATGGTAAGTTAATTACTAGGACATATTGAATCTATTCATAAGCACATATTGTCAACAGGGGGAAACATGGAGTTAAGAGTGCTTCGTTATTTTCTTACAGTCGCTCGTTTGGAAAGTATTACGCATGCAGCAAATGTACTACATGTAACACAGCCGACATTAAGCAGACAATTAGCTGACTTAGAAAAAAATTTAGGAACTCAATTGCTTATTCGCGGTAAAAAAAAGGTGTCATTAACGGATGCTGGCATGCTTTTACGTCAGAGGGCAGAAGAAATCCTAACGATTGCGGATAAAACAGAGAGAGAATTCAAAGATCAAAATAATCTGGTTGGAGGGACTATCTCTATAGGAAGCGTCGAATCACTAACATCGCATTATTTATTTCAAACATTAAAAGCTTTTCATGAAGAGTATCCACAGGTTAATTATTATATTTATAGCGGAACAGGGGATGATATAAAGGAAAAAATAGACAAAGGATTACTTGAAATTGGGATTTTATTAGAGCCCATAAATATTGAAAAATACGATTTCATCAGATTGCCTCAAAAGGAACGATGGGGAATTCTAACACAGGCTTCATCCCCTCTTGCACAAAAAGAATATGTTACTCCCAATGATCTTGTTGGAGTTCCTTTACTTCTTTCTAGTCGTCCAACAGTACAAAATGAAATTGCTAATTGGTTTGCTGATGAATATGAAAATATACATGTTCTAGCCACATACAACTTAATTTCTAACATAGTTAATTTTGTAGATAATGGTATGGGAACTGCTATTTGTATTGAAGGTGCTCTTGCGATGACAGGTTCAAAACATCTTTGCTTCAGACCATTTTTTCCAGAACTCAAATTTAGTTGTGTTATTGTTTGGAAGAAACACAAGATTTTTAACCAGGCTACTTCTCACTTAATTCAATTAATCAAGTATGCCTCACAAGCATAATAAAACATAGATTATAGGTATTGGATAAGGTTATTTATCTAGTGATATCTTAAAGGTGCAGCTTGAATGAAGCCTTTAAATATTACTGATAAATAACTTTTTTTATTTAGCAGGTAAAGTTGTTTATGTTTAATAAATAAAAGGCGTAATTCATTGTTCAACAACAAGAAGAGGGGGCATTTTCTAATGAGCAAAAAATATGAAAAATTAGCTCAGGATATTGTAGAGAAGATTGGTGGTAGTGAAAATGTATCAACACTAACTCATTGTATGACAAGGCTTAGATTCGCACTAAACCAAAATAAAAAAGCCGATCAAGACGCTATTAAAGCTTTAGATGGCGTGATTGATGCGATTGAAAGCGGCGGACAATTTCAGGTGGTTATTGGCACCCATGTTGAAGAAGTATATGAGGAAGTGATCAAATATATAAAACATGCAGAAAATATAGATGATACATTATCTAACGAAAAAAATGTAAGCGTTTTTGGCAAATTAATCGATTTTATTTCAGGTACATTCAGTCCAATCGTTCCGGCTATTGCAGGCGCGGGAATGATAAAAGCGCTATTGGCTTTGCTGATCTTATTTAATGTAGTTTCAAAAGCGTCACAAACTTACTATGTAATCAATTTCATGTCGGATGCCATTTTTTATTTCTTACCCTTCTTATTAGCATATTCGGCTGCAAACAAATTAAAATGCAGCCCTGTACTGGCACTTGTGTTGGCTGGGATATTGCTTCATCCGAATCTGGATCTATTGAGAACTGCGGGTAATAATGTTAGCGTTTTTAATATTCCATTGACACTTGTTGCTTACAGTTCATCGGTTGTTCCGATTCTATTAACCGTGTGGGCGCAATCCTACATTGAACCATTCTTTAAAAGAGTCATTCCTAACGCTGTAAAAATTATTTTTGTTCCGATGTTTACCATTCTGGTTGTTGGATTTATTTCCTTAACTGCACTAGGACCGCTAGGTTCTTTCTTCGGAACATATTTGGCAATGGGGTTTGATTTTTTGGGATCGCACGGAGCATGGGTGGTCATTTTCATAATTGCAACCTTCTGGCCACTCCTTGTTATGTTTGGACTTCATCACAGTATCGTTCCGTTATCATTGGCTCAAATCACGACATTGGGATATGAAAATATCATTGGACCTGGAGCCATGATATCCAATATTTCGCAAGGTGTAGCCGCGTTGATTGTCAGTTGGAGAACAAAGGATACAGTATCCAAGCAAATCTCCACTACAAGTGGAATTACAGGCTTAATGGGAATTACAGAAGCAGCACTTTACGGTGTTAATTTACCTAAAAAATATCCTCTTGTTGCGGCTATGATTGGATCCGCTGCTGGAGGGCTTTACGCAGGGGTTATGGAAGTTTCACGTTATGCAACAGGTTCATCAGGGCTTCCAGCTATTCCGCTTTATATTGGAGAAAACATTTGGAATTTCTATAATATACTCATCGCATTATTAATTACAACGGTTATAACTGCAGTGCTTACCTACTTATTAACCTTAAAATATGAGAAAGAAACGTCTGAGCAGAATAAAGTCACCACAAACGATAAAATCATCACACTTAAAAATACGGTTATTACAAGTCCTATCAAAGGTGAAATGATTCCATTGAAGGATGTTCAAGATGCGGCCTTCTCCACAGAAGCAATGGGAAAAGGAGTTGCCATTGAGCCAAGCGAAGGAAAAGTGGTCGCTCCTTTTGATGGGAAAATTGTTTCGCTGTTTCCCAAGAAACACGCAATCGGTTTACTCTCCGATGATGGGGTTGAAATACTCATCCATATAGGATTGAACACCGTTAAACTGAATGGGAAGTACTTTGAAGCTCATGTTGAAGAGGGTCAGAGAATTACCAAGGGACAGACACTAATCACGTTTGATTTGGAGAAAATCAGAGAGGAAGGATATGTTACCCAGACCCCGGTGATCGTTACGAATACTTACAGTTATGCTGATGTGCTAACTAATAACAGTAGTGCAGTCACTGATTTTAACAATGAGTTGTTAGTCCTAATAGTGTAACCATATCAAATTCAAGGAGTGGATTATAAATGACTTTAGTCAAAGACTTTTTATGGGGAGGAGCAACTGCTGCAAACCAATGTGAAGGTGGATATTTGGAAGGGAATAAGGGATTGTCAACCGTCGATGTTATACCCGCAGGACAGGATCGCGTTTCTGTAATGAAAGGTAAGATGAAAATGATGGAATGTGATGATGAACATTTCTATCCAAGCCATGAAGCCATCGACTTTTATCATAATTATAAGGAAGACATTGCTTTATTTGCAGAAATGGGCTTCAAATGCTTCCGCTTATCTATTGCATGGACACGAATCTATCCAAATGGGGATGATCCATTACCCAACGAAGAAGGTTTGAAGTTCTACGATGATGTTTTTGATGAGTGTTTAAAATATAATATAGAGCCTTTAGTAACGATCACTCATTTTGATGTGCCGATGCATTTGGTAAAAACCATCGGTTCTTGGAGAAGCCGTAAAATGGTTGATTATTATGAAAGACTATGCGAAACACTATTCACTCGCTACAAAGATAAAGTGAAGTATTGGCTAACTTTTAATGAAATCAATATGTTATTACACCTACCATTCGGGAGCTCAGGATTGGTGTTTGATGAAGATGAAGATGAAGAAGCTGTGAAGTATCAGGCAGCTCATCACCAATTGGCCGCGAGTGCTAAAGCTACTGAAATTGCACGCAAAATAAATTCCGAATTCAAGATAGGATGTATGTTGGCGGGTGCCAGCACTTACCCCTATACTTGCGCTCCTGAAGACGTATGGAAAGCCATAACAAGGGATCGAGAGCATTACTTCTTTGTGGATGTACAATCTCGTGGTGAATACCCGAATTATGCCAAAAAAATGTTCGAAAGAATGAATATACATCTGAAAATGGAAGATGATGATGAGGAGCTTCTGAAAAATAATACAGTTGACTTCGTTTCATTTAGTTACTATGGTTCGCGATTAACAAGTGCCGACCCAGCAGTTAATACTCAAACCGCTGCCAATCTCTTTCCGACATTACGAAATCCCCATTTAAAAAGAAGTGAATGGGGCTGGCAAATTGACCCACTCGGGCTGAGAATTACATTAAATGCATTGTATGATCGCTATCAAAAACCATTATTTATTGTCGAGAATGGGTTGGGAGCTGCGGACAAGCCTGATGAAAATGGATGTATCTCGGATGATTACAGAATCGAGTATATTCGTGAACATATCCGAGCATTTAAAGCTGCTGTAAAAGAAGATGGCGTAGAGTTGCTAGGATATACAACCTGGGGGTGCATTGATTTAGTAAGCTCAAGCTCTGGAGAAATGAACAAAAGATACGGTTTCATCTACGTGGATAAAGATGACCAGGGAAATGGTACGTTAAGTCGTAGTAGGAAAAAGTCCTTTAATTGGTATAAGAAAGTAATTAGTAGCAATGGAGAAGATTTAGACTAAGTTTATACAGCCATAGCTAGTTGATGATGGAATCACAGTCGACCAGATGTGACGCTTACAAACTTTTTCTAAACAAGACCCTTAATTTAAAATGCGATATATTCTCTTGTTCTCACTAACATGAGCAAGTCTTCTTGTGGTAAGCATTTTCTTGTTATTCGGGATCGTGTTCTCAATAGGAAATAAAGTTATGAATTTAAGTACAAAACATGGAGCGGGTGCCGCTTCATGTTTTTGTACTGTGCCGGGTATGGGCCTTATCTCTAGTGTTCAAGTTCCGAATGCGAGAACAATATTCAAAACCCTACCCTCATCACAAAATTAGGATGAGAATTTTGTTTAAATAACCTCAGTACAAGAAATTACTCGATTTACTAGATTTGTTGGGAATGCAATTTAAAAATTTCTATCTAACAATATCCCAGTTTGTTCTGCCATGACACGAGGGGGGACTGACATTCCATTCTTAAACCACCATTCTACGATCCCCACGACCGCGGCCCCAAAAAATTGAAGAATGACATCTTCACTTAAGCCTTGATTTTTTCCTTCTGTTACATCGACTTCTACCTTGTACTCCTGGACGACTAAATCAAGGAATTGAGTACGAAAATAAGCTGAACTTTTCGTGTTTAGCATGGTTGAAAAGAACAAATGATTGTCTGCAAAGTATTCGAACCAGACATAATTTCCTTCTTGGAAACTCATTTCAGATGCTGTGTGGCAAAGTTCACGGAGATTGTTTATATGTTCTTCAATTATCTTATCTAGCAAGTCAAATTTATCCATGTAATGGAGATAGATTGTTCCTCGATTAACATTTGCCCTATCAGAAATATCCCGAATTGTAATGTCATCAAAGTTTTTTTCAGTCATCAGTTCAAGTATTGCTTTCTTTATGGCTTCTTGAGATTTGAGTACCCTTCTGTCCACTTTAGTCATTTTTAAAGTCCCCTTACTGAGATAATCGGCAATTACGGATAATTTGTTGAGTAATCCACACATCGAAAGAAATTGATTATTGCAAGCATTTTGTTTCCGTTTAGAATTATAAACGTAAGTTGATTAAACAATCAATGTTCATTTTTTATTTGGAGTTATCTAAACTCAATGATCAGTACGCGTACCCGTTCTGAGGCAAGTCAAGATCGCACCAAACGAAAGGAAGGAACCATGAAATGGATTATACGAAACTTGGAAATACTGGCTTGGATGTATCCCGGATTTGTCTTGGTTGTATGGGTTTTGGAGACGCACGAAAAGGTCATCATCGATGGGTACTTGATGAAGAACGCGCTCGTCCGATCATAAAAAAAGCTCTGGAGCTTGGAATCAATTTTTTTGATTCTGCAAACGTGTACGCTGAAGGGACAAGTGAGGAAATAATTGGAGGTGTATTAAAGGATTTTTCGAATCGTGATGAAATTGTCATCGCGACTAAAATACATGGACGAATGCATCAAGGACCCAATGGCGCTGGACTTTCCCGCAAGGCGATCATGAGCGAAATCGATAAGAGCCTTAAGAGATTGAAAACCGACTACGTCGATCTGTATCAAATTCATCGTTGGGATTATAACACGCCTATCGAAGAGACGATGGAGGCATTGCACGATATAGTTAAGGCTGGTAAGGCAAGATACATCGGAGCCTCTGCAATGTGGGCATGGCAGTTTGAGAAAGCTTTACATATAGCTGAGAAGAATGGGTGGACCCGATTTGTATCAATGCAGAATCATTTAAATCTCATTTACCGTGAAGAGGAGCGAGAGATGCTCCCACTTTGTAAGGAAGAAAAAATTGGGGTCATTCCTTATAGCCCGCTCGCAGGAGGAAGATTGGCGCGGGAGACAACAACACATCGTGCCGAAACTGATGAAATTGCAAAACAAAAATATGATGCAACAACAGATGCGGATCAATTGGTGGTGAACCGGGTTGCGAGTTTGGCAGAGAAACATGGTGTTCGCCGGGTTCACATCGCACTTGCGTGGCTTCTGCATAAAGAACCGGTAACCGCTCCTATTGTCGGTGCGACAAAAATATCCCAGCTCGAAGATGCAGAAGCTGCTCTATCTATTCAATTAACTGCTGAAGAAATTGCGTTTTTGGAAGAACCATATGTACCGCACCGAATCGTTGGTCATTTTTAAATTCATATAAATTGGTGTCGCACGGTCTCTTTGATAAGAGAGATGCACATGAGTTTTTGTGTCAGCTCGTCGTCATTAGACATAAACTCACAATAAAGGAGAATAAATTATGCCTGTAATTACAATTGAAGCAGCTAAATTAACTAAAGAGCAAAAAAGAAAGTTAGTAAAAGACCTTACTACATCAGCTTCAACTATCATGAATATACCTGAACAAGCATTCTTTGTGTTCGTAAGGGAAAATGAACTAGATAATATAGGTGTTGCAGGACGGATTTTAGCAGACAAAGCTGTAAATAGTCCACTGAAAAATGAGGAGTAAAATAGTTAACTTGGTAATACCGGATTAGAAGTACATCGTCTTTGTCATGGCTGTTTGAGCTTTGGTGAGCAGGTCGTGATTCCCATCAATGAGTACTAAATAAAGAACACAGTTGCCCAATTATTAAACTAGCTCTTGAACTTGGTATCCATTTAAATAATTGATAGAAAAAAAATTCTTGGATGGAGAAAATTTAAAATGAAAATACTCGTTCTTGTTTTTCACCCTGATTTAACTGCTTCCCGTGTTAATCGTCGCTTAACGGAAGAAATGGAGAAGCAAGCTGGTGTTACAATTCATCGTGTTTATGAGGCATACCCGAATGAGAAGATCGATGTCGCTGCCGAGCAGAGGCTATTGGAGCAGCATGATCGCATCGTTTTGCAATTCCCTTTCTACTGGTACAGTACGCCTTCATTGTTGAAAAAATGGGAGGATGTAGTCCTAACTCATGGCTGGGCATTTGGAAGCAAAGGGGACAAGCTGCACGGAAAAGAGCTGCTGATTGCCGTTTCTACCGGCGCTGCTAAAGAAAACTATTTACCAGACGGTAATTTTAAATACACCGTTTCCGAGCTGCTGCGACCTCTTCAGGCAACCAGTAACTTGATTGGAACACGCTATTTGACACCATATATCTTGTATGGTGTAATGCAACACCTGTCAGATGAGGAGCTAGAGCAAAGTGCCAAGGATTATGTGGCTTATGCGCTGAATCCTAAACTTGTCTAGAAGAATGGTGATGCTAAGCCTGTTGGCTTCATCATAGAGACGGGAATTGGAGGTTACCGCGTCGCAATTATCGTCATTCTTTCAGTGGGTCTTATTCATCCACAAAAAAAACAAGCAGGAGGCACAGTTATGAATCGAATTGAAAAGAGTGAAGAAACATTTAAACAGCTATTTGGTAATGGAATGCCGGGAGCATACGCTACTGATCCTGATTTTCAGGACATCCTGAGCCGTTTTATTTTTGGGGGAGTTTTTTATCAAGGGAAGTTGGACGATAAACAACGTGAGCTTATCACTCTGGTGGTGCTTGTAACGAATCAAACGTTACCTCAGCTCAAGGCGCATGCTCATGCTGCACTGAACGTTGGACTAACTCCGGTAGAAATTAAAGAGGCCATTTACCATTGTGCCCCTTATTTAGGATTCCCTAAAACGCTAAATGCCATCGCGGAGATTAATGAGGTTTTCCAATCCAGAAATATCGAGTTACCTCTCGAAAGTCAAAAGCAGGTTGAAGAAGAGAATCGGTTAGACAAAGGCCTTGCAGTGCAGGTAGAAATCTTTGGCGATATCATTGAAAAGAACAGGAAGAATGTCCCATACAATCAAAAGCATATACAGGACTATCTTTCTGCCTTCTGTTTTGGTGACTTCTATACTCGTGGAGGCCTTGATCTGAAAACACGGGAGTTGCTGACCCTCTGTATTGTGAGTAGTCTCGGCGGTTGTGAAAGTCAAGTCAAGGCACATGTGCAAGGCAACCTGAATGTAGGCAATGACAAGGATATGATGATCACGGCCATCACTCATTGCCTTCCTTATATGGGTTTTCCGAGAACATTAAATGCTTTGAGTTGTGTGAATGAAATCATTCCAGAATAGAAAGAGAAATTAAGCGAAAAAATAGATTTTTTTTATAGATGAAAGTGTACCTAAAATTAAGAAAGGATGTTTATCTAAAATGTCAAATATTCAAGAAAAAGTAGTTATTATTACAGGAGCGTCCAGCGGTATTGGAGAAGCAGCTGCAAAAGAACTGGCATCCAAAGGAGCAAAATTGGTTCTTGCCGCTCGCCGCGAAGACCGGTTAAAGAAATTACAAGATGAAATTGAACAAAGCGGCGGACAAGCTATATATAAAGTGACGGATGTAAGTTCGCACCAACAAATGGAGGATCTTGCTGCATATGCGCTTAACGAGTTTGGAAAAATTGATGTTTTAGTCAATAATGCTGGAATCATGCCGCAGGCTTTTCTTGCTTTGAAAAAGGTTGATGAATGGGACCGAATGATCGATGTCAATATCAAAGGGGTTTTGTACGCAATCGGAGCAGTCCTTCCATCTATGAGAGAACGGAAATCAGGTCATATTATTAACCTTTCATCCGTAGCTGGACACAACATCTACCCAGGCGGAACAGTTTATTGTGGTACCAAACATGCCGTAAGAGCAATCTCTGAAGGCTTGCGTCAAGAAGAAGCGATGAGTGGTACAAATATTCGTGTGACCAATATTTCGCCGGGGGCTGTGACCAGCGAACTGCTGGAGACGACAACCGATCCGGCAATGAAAGCGGGCTTGGATGATTTTTACAAGATAGCAATCGATGCAGACAGCATTGCACGTGCCGTTGCCTTTGCCATCGAACAACCATCGGATGTGGGCATTAATGAGATGATCATTCGACCAACAGCTCAAGTTGGATAACGTTAAAAATATAAGAAAGTAGAGATGAAAAATGAAGAACGAGCACTTAAGCCATAGCACACTCTTCCCATTGGGGCAAAAAGTCGAAAAAAACTTTATCGGAGACGCATACTTACAAATGGTGTTTACCGATCCAGCACCACTCAATACAGCAATCGGGAATGTAACCTTTGCTCCCGGTGCCCGTAATAACTGGCACTCTCATCATACCGGGCAAGTGTTGTTAGTTACTGGCGGTGAGGGGTGGTATCAAGAAGATGAAAAGCCAGCTCAATTACTTAAAACAGGCGATGTGGTGAACATTCCACAGAACGTAAAACATTGGCATGGGGCTACAAAGGATAGCTGGTTTGTTCACTTAGCTCTTACACCAGGACAAACAGATTGGTTAGAACCCGTACTGGATGAAGAATATATTAAGCTATAGTAAATGGATTAACACATATAAACGGCAGCCGTTAATGCCGCCGTTTATATAGAAGCTTCTAATAAATCTGGAACCCGCTGTTGCTATTCTGCGAATTATGGGGTCATGGAATATTTGAAGCTAGCACTGAGCGATTGGAGACAGTATTATGCAAACGATCGATCAACAAATGCTTACCGGAGAACGAGCACTTTTCAAGAGAAAGAACCTCATGGTCACTAATTCCATTTTTGCAGATGGCGAGTCTCCCCTGAAGGAAAGCAACGATATTACTATCGATAATAGCATTTTTAAATGGAAATATCCCTTGTGGTATTGCAATAATATTCGTGTTGATCGTAGCACTTTCCTTGAAATGGCCCGATCGGGAATATGGTATACAGACCAAATTGTCATCAGTGACAGCGTAATAGAGGCGCCAAAGACATTTCGGCGTTCGAGCGGAATCCGACTGACGTATGTCGATCTGCCCAACGCGCAAGAAACCTTATGGAATTGCGAAGATATTCACTTGCATCATGTGACCGCAAAAGGTGATTACTTTGGAATGAATAGTGCAAATATCAATATCGACAATTTCACATTAGCAGGGAACTACGCATTCGACGGAGCTAAGGATATGGAGATTCGCAATGCGAAGATTATTTCAAAGGACGCCTTCTGGAATTGCGAGAACGTCACCGTCTATGATTCATTGATCATCGGAGAATATTTAGGATGGAATTCGAAAAACATCTCCTTTATCAACTGTACTATCGAAAGCAATCAGGGAATGTGCTACATGGACCGTCTCGTAATCGAGAACGGAACGATTCTGAATACCGACTTGGCATTCGAATATTCAACCATTGATGTGGAAACCAAGACCTCAATTGATAGCGTGAAAAATCCAATCTCAGGGAAAATCAAAGCAAAGGATATCGGCGAAATCATCATCAATGACGAAGAAATCAACGCTGCCTACACCCGATATGAGCTGGATATAGCAGGTGATCGATTTGTCCTTTAATTTTGATGAAATGACGAACCGTTTGGCCACTAACTCTTATAAATGGGATGTTGAACCAGAAGAGCTGCCGATGTGGGTGGCGGATATGGATTTTGAGACTTCGCCTGCTGTAGTCGATGCTCTGCAAAAGAGATTAGACCATCATATTTATGGATATACCTCGATACCAGATACTTATTATAATTCGGTTGCCCATTGGTGGGAAAAGAGACATCAATATCAGATCCAAAAAGAATGGATTATGTTTTGCACGGGGGTAGTGCCGGCAATATCATCTATCGTACGCAAAATGACCAAAGCCGGTGACAAAGTGCTAGTGCTTGCGCCTGTCTATAACATTTTCTACAACTCCATAAAGAACAATCAACGAGAAGTTCTCGTAAGCGAGTTGGTTTACAAAGACAATCGATATTCGATCGAATTTGACGATGTGGAGAAAAAGCTAGCCGATTCTGACACAACGCTTATGATTTTCTGCAATCCGCATAACCCCATAGGCAAAGTGTGGGACAAACAAATTCTTGAGAAACTCGGCACGCTCTGCGTCAAGCATCAGGTCCTTATCCTTTCCGATGAAATTCACTGCGATTTAACACACCCAGGCCACCCATACATTCCTTTCGCTTCAATATCGGAAGAGATCGCCCAAAATTGCATCACCTGTGTGGCGCCGACGAAAACTTTCAATCTTGCGGGAATTCAAACTTCAAGTATTATCGTGCCGAATTCGAAGATTCGTAAACTTGTACACCGTGGCATTAACACCGATGAAGTGGCCGAACCTAACTTTTTTGCGATTGAAGCAGCAATCTCTGCCTTTACGGAAGGCGAACCCTGGCTGCAAGCCTTATTGGAATATCTCATGGCGAACAAGCAATATCTCGAACATTATTTGGCTAGTAAACTTTCGCAGCTCCAAATTATCCATTCGGAAGCGACTTATTTGGCTTGGATCGATTGCCGGAACATAACTTCTAATGTAAGTCAACTGTGTAAATTCATAAGGAAAGAAACGGGGCTGTATGTCACGGAGGGCGCCATTTATGGCGGCAATGGACACGATTTCATTCGATTGAACTACGCCTGCCCTAAAAAACGACTAGTTGATGGATTGCAGCGCTTGAAGATTGGGATTCAGGCATATCAAAGAGTGAATGATTGATTCAATAATGGTTACCGGACACTCCTCCACGAAATGAATGGGAATTTGGGATAAAGTTGCACGATCACTTAATGAAGTTGACGCCGATTTTGTCGTGTTCACAAAAGTGGAGCCACTGTCCACGGCCGACTGTGCATTGAGAGGGCAAAGCGTCGCGTGAGGAACAATACAATCTAATTCTGGCATTGGGGGCGGATTATCTGGATGCCGCCAATGCCAGCGAACTCGTAACTGTTTCGAAAATCTCTTTCTTGGGGTTACCTTTCTAACTAGAGTCTTACCGCTGCCGGTTTGCAGTCCCAAAGCGATATCATAATGGTTTCCTATAACTTTTTTATAATTTTGTTTCTTATGGTGTTGATCCCAGGGATACAAGGGGAGCCCACTTATGAATGTCATTGCAGCAAAAGCTGTGGCACTTGGAGAAGCACTACAACCAGATTTTGTGACCTATATAGAAAGAGTTCTTGACAATGCCAAGGTATTTGCAGAATCGCTGATTATATGGAGCGAGTATTTGGACTATTATTATTTGATGTGCAGCAAGCGATGAATACATATTTTAGAATCTCATGTATTGGGACAGGTTGCCTGAGTTTGAGGAAATGGAACTTGCCAAGTACATTGGATCAGCTATCAAAGCCGGGAAGAAAAACGACTATTCGGCTATTTTAATTATTGGTCAGCGCAGGAAGACAACGCAGATGTACGTGATCGATGGCAATATCTATAAACTGCTGCCGGATGATTTGTTCCAAGTCGCAATTGATAAGTTAAAGCCTTATCTTTAGATAAGCCGGACTTTGAAGTCCCAGATAGTTTATGTGGGGTTGTTCAATTGAGTCAGTCTGTGAAAAGTTTATAATTTTGTGATCGTAGTTCGTTGTTTTGAGGGTCAGGCAGTTTAGACTATGGATTGATAATGAACTGCAAGAGATAATATTGATTTCAAGCATAAGAGTTATATCATAAAATACCAACTTCAATGTAAACTTGAACCTGAAACCCTGTCATAATAATCTGAGTACTGGCGCATTCTGGGGATTTTTGTTTTAAGGGAGGAATTAAATTGTTAAATGATAATGAAAGAAAAGGAATATTTAAAGCCATTTTTGAAAGGAGAGATATTCGATCATTTAATGGAAAACCCATATCCAAAGATAAGTTAAACAACATATTAATGGCTGGTCATCATGCACCTTCCGTTGGTTTTATGCAACCTTGGGATTTTATTGTAATTGACTCTCAAGAAGTTAAAGAACGATTGGCGTATGCATGTCATAAAGAAATACAGGCCTTGTCCATACACTATGAAGATGAAAAAAAGACAAGATTTCTCTCGTTAAAATTAGAGGGTATAAGGGAAGCACCTATAACGATCTGTATTACATGTGATCCAACTAGAGGTGGGGGACATGTAATTGGGCGAAATTCTATTCCTGAAACAGATATTCTATCCGTCGCCTGTTGTATCCAAAATATGTGGTTGGCGTCTTATGCAGAAGGAATAGCTATGGGATGGGTGAGTTTTTACAAGAAAACAGACGTACGGGAAATACTAAATATTCCACCACATATTGATCCTATTGCTTTGGTTTCATTAGGTTATACGGATTTTTATCCTACAAAACCAATCCTAGAGCAAGTGAATTGGGAGAGACGTCGTAATCTAAATAATCTAATACACCATAATTCTTGGGAATGATTGAAATATAAGTTAATTTCCCTTTTTGGATATGATGCTCACAGAAACGATTGTTTCATAAGCATCATTAAGCAAGGACAAATGAAAAAGATAAATTTATTCGAGATTACAAAATTATGCGAACTTTGAGTTACTTATCTGCAGATTAGAGAATCCAGATATATCCCAGAAAAAAATGAAAGCTTTTTGTTTATTGCAGCTCCCATAGGGCGTAAAGGAAAAAGCCGACGCTTAACTCAGCGATCTATAGAGAAACTGATTGAAAAATACGCTTTAGCTTTTGGAAAGCCGGCTTTAACTGTAC
>RCUE01000110.1_pt1 | contig 33810 bp, 44 predicted proteins | sample 2166111 | NCBI WGS metagenome assembly RCUE01 (sample SAMN09930795, study PRJNA488358) | compost metagenome | feature: garden; material: soil; isolation source: compost soil in phenylacetonitrile-enriched culture | place: Germany: Experimental Botanical Garden Goettingen | collected 2016-01-27 | reverse complement strand
AAGTCTGTCTAAACATAAACTTGCTGATCTATAAATATAATCTAAATATTTGCATTTTTATTTTTTATTGGACATTAAAAAGGACTCCTACCAGCTTCTACACTAGTTGAGTCCTTGTCTTTATTTCACTATGAATCTTACCTTTGAACCATCAGCATACTTATCTAGCTGGTGACTTACCCATGATCCTGCTCCCCGGTTATCACTAGGAGTTATGTATCGAATATCAGCACCTGCACCACCTTCTGTACACATTGCCATTGGCCATTCATCTCTGTCATATCCTTTTTTAGTCGGATAGCCTTTGAGCGATTCCTTCCTGTTTTCTTCCGCTCCATCACGGTCAATCGTACATACAGCAGAATGTCCGGCTGCTATTGCATCTCTAATATGCGCCCCAGTTTCAGGGTAACGTGAACTTGGGAACTCCAACGTATACCTAGTTGCTGCTTGTTGGCTGATTGCTGCTTGTTCAGCGTAAACGCCTTGTACGGAAAAAATAGCAGCTAGTAAAAATACGATTAACCCTCTTACGATTCCTTTTATCATATGACACCTCCATAGTATTTAGCCTTCTTTATACTAATTGGAGAATCATGTCGAAGTATCGCATATGTTGTCACATAATAAAAATAAAAATTAAAATTCACCATTAAACTTTATTTTGAATATATAGACATAAATGTTTAGACATTCCTTTATGATAATTGTATTCTTACTTAGCAAATAAAACAAAAAGGGGCTCTAACATGAAAAAAATATTTTTCTCTTTACTCTCTATCTTTTTTTTAGCTTCAATGTTTGCAAGTTCTTCTTTTGCTAGCTCAAGTAATGTTAACTTAATTCCAAAAATGACATGGAATAACATTCCTTCTGGAATTGCTAGTGCTAGTAGCAGTTGGAGTGATAGTCACCAACCATGGACCGTATTTGATCAATCCCTTAATGATAACGGGTGGTCTACAGCTGTAAATGGCATCCCTGGATGGATTGGTTACCAATTTGAAAAACCAGTTGTTGTGAACAAATATGTATTACAGGCTCGTGGAGGTAATAATTACAAGGCTGAATCTCCAAAAGATTGGACTTTTGAAGGCTGGGATGGAGCATCATGGGTGGTTCTCGATATACAAAAAAATCAAAGTAATTGGGATCAACCCGTAAAAAAAGAATTTACATTTAGTAACACAAAAGAATATATAAAATATCGGCTAAATGTATCAATGAATAATGGGCAAAGTATTCTGACTCTTGGAGCTTTTGAGATGTATAATACTAACCCAGTTGCTCCACCTACAACACCTGATCCATCTACAACACCTGATCCATCTACAAAGCCCGATCCATCTACAACACCTGATCCATCTACAAAGCCCGATCCGTCTACAACACCTGATCCATCTACAAAGCCCGATCCGTCTACAACACCTGACCCATCAACAAAGCCTGATCCATCTACAACGCCTGGATCATCGGATACTAATGGATCATCGCAACCTACTGGAGACCGTGCTATTCTGACTATAACAATGGATAATGGATTTGATAAAGAATTCGATCTAAGTAAAAAAGAATTGAGTGCCTTCATCGCCTGGTATGACGCTAAAGATGCCGGAAGAGGTCCTTCATTCTTTGCCATTGATAAGCACAATAATAACAAAGGTCCATTTAGTACCCGTAAGGACTATGTAATATTCAATAAAATCCTTACGTTTGAAGTAAGTGAGTATTCAACTAAATAAACAACAAAGGACTCCATACTGGTTACATACCAGCGGAGTCCTTTTTATTGTCTACTCTAAATTCAAACTGGTTACGAAAGAAATAAGATCCGTTAATCTTAATCGACTCCGGTGTAATCTTCTCCACTATTCCACCGTAGTCCACAATATCTATCAAATCCTTACCTAATGGCTGTACTACATATACTCTTACTTGGCTTAATGCAGCTGCAAATAATTCTATATCTGACTTTAACACTTTATATGTATGATTCATGCTATCACCTCGATAATTCTTTCGCTGAACGGTGTAGTAATTCCTTCAATAAAAAAATCCCCGTCAACCAGTTAAGGTTAGCGGGAATTTGCTTTTCTTGCGTTTAAGCCCCTCCATGCTGTACTTGAGGCTCTATGCCATGCGAATGAATAGGTACAGTAACAATTAACAAAAAGCTAGCCGCGACGATCAACAGTGCCATTTTTTTTAACATTGTCCATCCACACCTTTTCAATAAGATTTAAAAAATTTGCTTTGGTTTCAGGAGTCGCAAGTTCTCGAAAATGTAAAAATAGCCCCATACAATTTATGAAATAAGTCTCATTATTTAGTGTATGATAACTTACCATTGAATACATCAAATGTTTAAAACCATCATCGTAAGAATCTCGATGTAAATAATAATGAGCCAACTCGTAACCACACCATGCAAAATAATCTGGTACCACTTGTTGAGTATACATATCACTTGGTGAGTGTTGCGATAATGATACAATGTCCGCTTCAAAGCGTTTAATTATGTTACTAACATCAATATCATATCGGTTAGCCGCTATCATAATATTCAGCAGTTGGACGACTCTATCTTCTTGAGTTGTATCCGCCGCTGCATCGATGTATTCAATATAATCTTGTAGCACCTGTATATCACCGGATAAAAGCTTATTGACAATAATATTAGCTTTTGCCCAGTGCTTAAATAAGCCAATCCAGTGTTGGGTATCTTCGTCTGTCTCTTTAACCCAATCTAAATTAGCATAGGCGTATGTATATTGTAGAGCTTGGTGGTATTCGCCTTGGGCTTCGTAGACACCTGCACACAGCAGGTCAGCATAGGAAATGTATACAAACAAAGGACGAGTCAGCTTTTTAGTAGATTCATTACATTCTCGATTCTTGTGTTCATGTTTCAAATTATATTGAATTTCCGCTTTAGCTCTCATTAATTTAGCTATTTCGTCAACCTTGTCCCATTTACGCAAAGACCTATACACGTTAGCTAAATCCTTTAATGCGTCAAGCTGGTCAATTTCATCTAAACGCTCAACATAAGGTTCAAACAGAATAGCTGCCTTGAGATTCTGGCTTTGATCTTCTCCAATTTGAATTGTGAATATGCGATATTGACAGACTGCCAAGCGTTCAGAGTGCTGATATCTCTCCGCTTCAGCTACCCCCTCATAGAGCAGCAATGCAGCCTCAGGTCGTCCCTGCGTCAACAATTCTTCTGCAATTTCAAATAGCTTGGGTGAATACAGTAGATTGTCCATGATCGCTCCCACCACTCGACGGATCGCATCCAACTTATCCAACTCCGCACAGCGAAACAAAAATGGCTCGATTCGCCTCATATTCGGGGGATGGTCGATGATGAAGTTTTCTATAAACAGATCATAAAAGTGACCTTCTGGTAAGCCCATAGCCTCAGTAATTAGGTCAAGCTGGTTAATAGACATAGACTTATTCCCTGACACAATGGCGCTTACCGCTCCCCTATTCATGCCTGAAAGTTGTCCGAATTGCGCTAAACTCAAACCTTCTTGTTGTAGGTATCTATCTAATTCTGCTCGAATCGTAGGTGTATGCTTCATGCCATGCCCACCTCTCGCATAAAAATTCCATATTTTTTAAAAGATACTTCATTTTTCACTAGAATTAACCATCTGTCAATATGTTATGCAACTAATGTCAAAATCATATTTTAAGCATAATAAAAACAAAAAACATTCTCCCTTCACCGCAAAGGTTAGTGGAGAGTGGTTAATCACTATTTTTTTCTTCATTCTCGTTATTCTTATTCTTTTTCTCAGCAATAAGTAAACCTAGCAGTATATATCCTCGGTACACTAATCCAATTAAAAGAACTCCACCAGCAATAGAAAGGAGTATAACTAAAATATTAAGTATAAATAAAAATAGCTCCAAAAAGACACCTCCAAAGTATATTAGCCTTACTTATCCTATAGTAATTGTCATGTCGAAGTATCGCATAGATTGTCACAAAACAAAAAAAGACTCGCTAGTTACCCAGCGGAGTCCTTTTTCACATCTACTCTAAATTCTTATTTTATACCAATTATCATGTGAAATCTATTAAACAACCCTTTCTACTCTTAACAGTTTACGTTGTCTTATTACATTGATTGTGTCCCCAACAACAATAACCCCATACTCACTTTCATCGACTTCTATCTCTTCTCTTTCCCCGTTTTCATACTCACAAGTAAAAAAATAATCTTCTGAAGGTGAATCATTCTCTAACCTAACACGTTTATCAAGAACTACTGCCTGACGAATTACTTTAGGTGCTCTTTCGTTGCGCCTAGCTGATATCCAAAGTGAAAAAAATAAAATAAAAAGTACAGCTATAAAACCCATTAAAACCATCAACTAGATCCCCCGCCTTTTTGACAAATCATTGCGTGTATTATATCGGGATAAATCAGGCATTTATTTACATCTGCCTAAAGCACTACTTACTTACTCTAAACTCAAACTGCCCCCTCATATAATATTTTCCTGATATTTTAACTGACTCAGAAGAAAATCTTTCGACGACTCCACCATAATCTACGATCTCTACTATTTCCTCACCTAACGGCTGTACTACATACACTCTTACCTGGCTTAATGCAGCTGCAAATAGTTCGATATCCGACTTTAACACTTTATATGTATGGTTCATGCTGATCACCTCAGGATAGGTATTCGGTGATTATTGTGATTTTTCCTGCAAAACAAGGCCCCGCTAATCTAAATTTGCGGGGCCGCTTTACCTATTCCGTTTAGAATCCATAGCTAACCCAATAGCTGTTCCTTCAATTCAACACTCCTATTGCTCTCGGCCAGCTTTTCAAGCACTTCTCGAGCATCCCACTCATGAATTGGATTCTCTCTAAGTTGATAATCTTTTATAAATTTTTCAAATACTTCGTAACTCAACTCAAAATCACCAACTTTGAAATGTTCTTCAAAATTCTTAGTGACTTTTTGAACATCGGGGTTACTTTGATCAGGATGCAATCGTATGTTAAATAACATACAAAGATTCGTGATAAAGTGTTGATCTTCGCGACTAAGCTCTTTTTCTGCACACCACTTATCATATGGTGACAATTCATCTTCTGCTAAACGCAACAATACAGATTTCCATTCAAGCAAAACATTTATGCGTTTCTCAAGCTGGGTTATATTTGAGTTTTCCATGATGCACCTCTCATTTTCCAAGTCATTAAAGTATTACTTTGCTACCATAATAAATCAACCACTCAACAACCATCCCTACTCCTTCTGCGATTCCCTTACTAACGACTCCTCTCAATTCCTGGACAATTGCAGACCTTGCGCCTGCGGCTATTTCAGCAGTAGTCAATTCTACTGCTCCTAAGTAACTTTCAAGAACACCAAAAACCTTACTGTTATATTTAATAACAGCTGCCACTGTCTCTGTATCAAAGAATTTTTCCAGAGTCCATCTCGACACAGGGTTATCGATAACATATCTTAATGCTTTAATAGCAATTTCTACAGCCTTAACTTTCACACCTTGGGTACTAACTTCCCCATCAGGCTGTACGGTAGGAGCAGGCGGAGTTACAGTATTAGCATCTATCGTTGGTGCTGTTCCGTATGTAGCAGTTACTGAAGATGTTTCTGCAAACGCCGCGAAAGGAGTTATAACAGAGAATAATAAAGCAGTTGCCATTGAACTTAAGATAGTTTTTTTAGCTAATTTCCATTTCACTTATACATTCCTCCAATATTTTGTATTTACAACAAAATAATATATAAAAATGAATGTCGAAGTAAGAGGAAAACCGTAAATTTAAATAAACAGTAAGGAAGTCCCATTATGAATTCCTTTAAAATTCTAACTATTTAGCAATGACATAAATAAATTTCAAACTATTCTTCCTTCTTAGACATAGTCTTTCGAACTAGAACATGTAAAAATATTGTTGTTTATTGACAAAAATCCCCGCCAACCAATAAAGGTTATCAGGGATTTTACTACTTAACGATAAATTCAACCTTCGTCCCATTTTTATATTCATCCAATTTGTGACCTACCCACGATCCAGCTCCACGATTATCCTTTGGACTTATGTACTTAATGTCTGCACCCTCTCCACCTTCCGCACACATCGCCATAGGCCATTCATCGCGATCCTTACCCTTCTTGGTGGGTACACCTTTCAATGATAAGTCACGATTATGCTCGGCTCCTTCGCGGTCTATGGTGCATACTGGTGACTTACCTGCTGAAATGGCCTCCTTGATGTGCTGGGCCGTTTCTGGGTACTTGGCTGACGGAAATTCCAGCTTGACCGTATCGGCAGATACCTGCGTTACCGGAACAGCTGCAGGGTCGCTCTTTGTGGTCTTTGTAACTTCCTGTTGTACGCTACAGCCAGCTAATAGGATTGTAATTAGTACGGTGAATATCCATTTAAACATATGTATTCCTCCCCTAAACGTAAAAAATACCCAACCAGCGTGGCCAGTAGAGTATCACCTATACTTTATGGTCATTCTATAGAATAAATTTCGCTCCTCCTAAATATTTCAAAGTTTATCAATAAACTCTTGGGCTAAACGCTTTGAAGTATATCTAGGGCAGCCTACTATATTTATCGTTAGACCTGATGCTCCAGATATGATTGCGATCACAACAGAAGCGCCTAAATTCCCAAATAAATAATCACCTATCATCCAGCCAGCTATACCACAAGCTAGACTAAATACAACAGTCATAATTAGACATGTTACAGGCACAAAAAGAAGAAGTAGACACACAATAAAAACCCAAGCACCAACCCACCATTCTCCCTCTGGCCACCAAGTTCTATCAGCCCATATACCAGTAACTACACACAGAAACAAAATTTCAGCTAGAACAAACCCCTCTGCAAAACCAGCAGTTTTGTAATCTCTAATACCCTCCGCTACTTCTCTTCTAATACTCAATACAATCACCCTTACGTATGTTAATATTATACATACAATATTGCTTTCACACACTTGAAAACACCCCACCAGCTTAGCCAGTAGGGTATCACCGATGCTTTCGGATTTATATGGAAAGTATAATCGGTTTGGGTGATTCTGTAAATATCCTGATGACCTTACGCTACTACGCGTTCTACCCAGTCCCAAGTACCTTGACTTGTTACTTTTATTTTATCTCCTACAACAAAAAGACCGTATTTATCTTCCCTAACTATAATTTCTTTACGCTCATTGTTTTCAAACTCGCAGGTTATGTAGAATGTTTTTGAGGACGATCCTTCAGTCCAATCTACACGCTTATCAACCACCTCACCTATCCGTTCTATTTTCGGTTGTTTACGATTTTTTCTGGCTGTAATATCTGCACCTATGACCACTGAAAGAATAAGTCCCACTACCAAAGCTGAAAGAATCCAAAAGACCATCTATAATCCTCCTAAATATTCATTCGTTGGTAATTAAGATATCGGCTTTTCAACTGTTTATTTTGATAGCCAATGAAAAATGAATATAAAAAAACACCCCACCAGCGTATGCCAGCAGGGTATCACCGATGCTTTCGGATTGCACAACAGTGCTTCCGTATGTGTTGTTATCAGTATAATTCGTTTGGTTGATTCTGTAAAGTTAGAAGGAAAAATCAGTGTTTCTGTCGAATTGCTTGTAAAATACATCTTAATTTAATTCATTTTTAATCCATGTGAGGGGCTCGGATAATGATTTTTTCAAATTTAGGAACGATAATTAAGGCCGTAAATTTTTTAGATACAAACATAAGTATGATTGAGAAAATGGAGAATAAATATAAACTAAAACGAAAACTAAGTAGTTGGACATTAATTCCCTTTTTTTTGCTATTGATAATTACAGCATCGTTTATGTTATCAAAATACGTAAATTCTTATTTAGCAACAACATTGGTATTTCTTATTCATGTCGCTATGATAATTTTTTATAAAAATAAGAATAAAAAAGAGGATAGAAATAACGAGGAGGATAAAGTAGTATTCAACAGACGATCCAACTTAATTGTTATAGTTTTATGGTTGATAATGATGTATTTTTATTTAATTAATCTTTCGCTGGAATTTTATCAAAACCCAAAATCTATTTTTTCTCATTCACTTTTGTTTATTCTTATGGTAATTTACATAGGATATGCTCTTTCATACTTGTTCATTTTTATGTTAAACAAAATACTAGAAGAAAAAATTAGATCATTTTTTGAAAATGTATACTTAAACATTGAGATGATAAATGAGGAATTATTAAAAGTCAGATTAATTACCATTACGAAAAAAGGTGACTATATAGTAAGTATGGATGACCTTAATAATACTGAAATATTATTAAATCGTAGACATATAGTAAAAATAACTTACTTTATAGAAGAACGCCCTTCTACTAATTAGGGCGTTCTTCTTGCTCCTATTTGCTTACTGTTGCCGTATTAGTCTTATTCAGCAGCAGGCGCATGTACTGACTCTGGTGCCGGAACAGGCTCTGGTTCAGGGTGAACTAGAACACTTGGCGTCACCTCTGCCGTAGCCTGTGCCAAGAAATCATTAATCTTCACCGCCAGATCCGATACCGCTTCCTTAGCTGCTACCTGTACCGCCTCCTCGTTTGGCTGTACTTCAGTAGCGAGTACCGCTTTTGTTTTAGCCTTATACTCCAGATATGCCTTCTCAATCGCAGATTTTAACTCTACTTGGGATACTACGATACCTTGACTGGAAAGAGTAAGTGAAGCATACTGCAAAGCCTCCTGAAGCTTACGTTCTCCTCCAGCTTCTTTAAATGCTGTTTGAGCAAGTGCAAAAGCCTCTCCTGCTACTTTATGGATCACTTCACGTTGTGCTGCCGTTGTACGAGCCTCTAGCCACACGTTAACCTTAGTCTTGAGTTTGTTCAGACCTCCTAAAACAAACGCTGTAAGCACACCCGCAGCGGCTGTGACAATGGTATTTACATAAGGCTGTACAGTTTCGATAATTGTTTGCATGATTACTTTTCTCCTTTCGTTTTCAGACCAGCAATTCTATTTTTAGAATCCCATGAAACTTCGGCTCCATAAGATTCTGCAATTGGCCGAAGTTGTACATAAGCGACACCTTCCACAAGTTGCACAGATTGCAATTTACGATTGTTCAAATATGCGACCTTTTTGGCATTATCCCAGCGTAAAGGGATACCGAGAACATTCGCCAGCACGCGCAACGGAACGAGAGTCTTTCCATCAAACAGCATAGCTTTACCCACATCCTCTCCGTTGATCTGGAATGATCCATTCGCAACAGTCGCAGGCTCTTTTTTGGGTACGGATGTCTTATTCCTAAACCGTGTCCGAAGCTCTTCTGCCGTACCGTCAAATTCATTTAAATCGACTGGACCAGCTATGCCAGCCACCTTACGTGTGCCGGACGGCAATGTGCCACCAGCCGAGCCATCGCTATACTGCCAGAAATCCCAGCGTGACCAACCAGATGCGCCAGCCGGAACCTGTGTAGCGCTGTACCGGGCAATCCACAATGGGTAATCTGATAAACCGCTGAAATTACCGATGAACGAAGGATATGTGTACACGATTGGTCGTACTCCAGTAAGCCGCTCAACTTCCGCCAGAAATGTCCTAGCTACGGCTGTAAGCGCCGCTTTGCTTAATCCGGACTTGTTGGACTCATAATCCATAACCGGCGGCAGATCGAGAGCCGAGATGCCTCCGGCTGAATTAATGGCGCTCACAAAGTTTGCAGCTTCCTTTCGGGCATCCTCTGGCGTTTTCGCAGAATCGTCTACATAGTGATAGGCCCCGACCAGGACTCCGACAGCTCGTGCAGCCTGTGCATTACCGATGAATGTTTTGTCGCGGTATAACTTACCCTGACTGGCCTTAATAAAGGCAAAGGAAATGCCACTTGCCTTGACCGCCTTCCAATCAATCTTTCCTTGATAACGGGATACGTCTATTCCTTGGGCATTACCTTTTTTCCTTGCTTGCATCTTCCCTATCCCCTTCCTGACTTCCGCTTTTACTTTTTAGAACCTCAACCGCTTGTCGGATCACTGGTGGTATTGGCGCTCCAAGCCTGCCCCCGTTTTCCAGAATCGAAAGCAGCTCATTTGCCATATAAAAATAGGCGACCGCATCCCGGAATAGGTGCGAATCGCCTAAGACTCCATCAATTAGATGGGATACTGCTACCATTGCAAAAATAAATACCTTTCGAGCGATACCGATAAGACCAATCTTACTTTTTAAACCGGGTCCGGTTCCCTTCTTACCTTCTGCGCCAGCGGCAAATAATCCGGTCACATAATCAATAATGACCAGTGCAAGCAACACCCCCAATACTCCCGACCACCCACCGTAAAAATACGTCACAGCGCTGCTTCCTAAAGCAGTACTGAACTTAAAAACCTCCCACTTATCCACCTTGCTTCCCCCGTCTCTCCGTTCAGGAAACTTTTCCTGAGCTATCATCATCTACTTTCTGTTCCTTTTCTTCTTGGGCCTGTATCTCTGCTAATGCATTTCCTACTGCTATGTCCAATCCTTTAAGTATTTCCTTCCGGCGCGCTGGTTGCGAAGCAATGACAGCAGAAATGACCTCAGTCAATTCTTCAACTGGCCTTGTTAGATCCAGTTGTATATCCAGTGTAGATTTTATCTTTGCCATGGGTTCAATCACCTCCTTCGAACGAAAAAAAGACACCTTATTAAAAGTGTCTTGCCGTCATTGTTTTGCTATGGAAATACCTTCTGGCGGAATTACACCGCTATTGAACCAAACTGCATATCCCGAGCCTACAATACATATGGTGAACTGCATCTCGGAAATATATTTCGAAAATTTATGTTTTTCGATTTCAAAAGAAAAAGTAGTGGCTCCAAGTTCTAAAGCTATTGCAGCTCTAGTACCGTCTCCTTCATAAAACTCAGGAATGATTTTTTCATCAACCATTCCCATCAGCGGATCGGCTTGTCCCTCAATTTGAAACTCCAAACTACAGGTCGATCCGAACTGATTGATGATTTCAAACAAGCGAACAAGTTCCTTTGGGTTAGACTCAATCATTTTATCTGACATTAAGGTCATCGCCTTTCTTGTGAGTTTTACTATCTTGCGTTCAATTCATACAGTTCCTGAGCAAGCTCTTTCACATCGTTCTCATAGAGCTTCGCCGCAATTTCATAAAGCTCTGGAATCTTTTCCATCACTTTGTCAATGTATTCAATTTTATTTTTCAATTTCGGCTTGTTATTTTCGTTATAGCGATCCAACCGAGCAGATAAATTGATGTGATATTTCATCTCGAATTGTTTGTACAGCTCACGCCAGCGTTCTTGATACCTCTTCCCACCTCTACGGACAACTCTATTTAAAATTTGTCGCTTGGCAGCAAGGTCGATATCATCAACTAACCCGACAATGACCGTCTCTTTATATTCAATTTCTTCACGTTGCGATTTGATTACCTCATTTTGTTGCCTTACTACAGTTAACGTCTGCTTGAACATAGCTTTGGTTTGCTCATCTACAAAAGGGAGATACGTCTCAATGAATGCATTTTCGTTCGCTACATATCCTCCAGTCTTTCTGATGGAAGGAAGGATCTCATCTGCCACTTTAGCCTGAAATACTTCGGCAATCTCGTTCTTTGCTTTCATAGCGAGACGATAGAAAATGTTTTCAGCAATAAACTCAGGGAGACCATCTTTCCCGACATCACCATCGTACCCACAAGTGGGCACGCCAAAATCTTGTAGATACCCTCTCACTCGCTCCCACCTTACAACTTCATTGCCACTGGCTGCCGAACGAATAAACCCAAGTCCGCGGGAAACATCTTCCAAGCTCAATTGTGCCGTACCATTACCGTCAATATAACCTCTCACTCCGTGAATTGTAAGTATATCCATTACTGATCTCACCTTTCTTTGAACGCAAAATAAGCCCCTGATTTATCAGAGGCTTTCATACTTATATCTTAAATTGGTTTTGTTACTATAACGCTGCGGATTTTAAAGAGAAGTATTGTTTTATTTATCCCCAATAAACGTCAATCAAAAATCACTACAGATATTAGAGTTACAGAACAATTTATGGTAATATTAAACTATCAGCTGAAATTTATTAAAGGAAACAAAAAAATGACTAAAAGTAAACTTATTCTCTTTATATTGTTTTTTTACATAGGCTGGACAATTAAGGAACTAACATTCCATCCAAAAATATCTGATTTGAATCTTTATTTGATATCATTCTTAATAAAACTGATTTTTTGGATCGGGCTGGTATTCATTTATTTCGTATATATCGATCGAGTAAGGTTGCAACAAATCATTGACTACATAAAATTAAAACAAAATATTATCAAGGGAGTATTTACTGGCGGAATTATTGGATTATTATTGGTAGTAATCGAGGTTACTATCTTTAATGGTTTTAGATTTGACATAGGAATCAGATGGATCATTACACCGTTAACGGCATTTTCTGAAGAAGTGGTGTTCCGAGGATTCGTTATGAATAAACTAAGAGACCATCGGGTAAAAGGATATAACTTTATACAAGCCATACTTTTTATGGGGATACACTTTCCAATAGGTATTATTTCAGGATATTCACTTCTTAACTATATAACCATATTTCTCGTAGGATACATTCTTGGATTTATATATATAAAGACTTCTTCGATATGGGCTCCAACGATTGCACATAGTGTCTACAATATTCTTATTTATTTAAGGCAGTGAATTTACCTTTTCCTTTTAAGGTGGCAATCATTATTGCACTGTTGGAGAATGAGAACTCAATTGAAGAGGGTGGATAAGAATGTGGAGAGATGCTCAACATGCTTGGAATCCAAACCAAAAGGAAATAAGAATATGGGCATACAGCGATATGAAAATACCGGACCAGGATTGGGAACTAGCTGTGAATAGCTTTGAAAACATACCCATGATATGCAGCTTTGTCGATGACGAAAAATGCAAACACATTCCTTTTTTTCTATGTAGTCTTTATGTTTTCACTGGTGATGTTGTTGAATCTGGAGAAGAGGAAGGTATAAAAGAATTATCCGTACTATTAGAAAAGGTGAGCACCTTCGCTAAGACTGAGGAGCTTAATGCCTGGATTGAACGCTCAAAACACCTTATACAACATCCAAGGGATTATAATTATGATTATTGGGGCTTGGGATCTAAGTATGTGTATAAATAAGAGTAAAGACCTCTCCAGTACGGAGAGGTCTTTCTATATATCTCTGTTGTATTTTATTTAATACCTTGGTAATACTGATTTTATTTCAATGCCGCTATAGCTTTATTTATTTCTTCTAGTTCAGTCTTATATTTAGCTATAGCGCTCTCAATACTGTCTAATTCCTTCTTTGTTTTAGCCACATTCGATTCTCTGATGGCTAATGTTGAAGAACTTACTGATGTTTTCGACAATTTGTCAGCAATCTCAAGTTCATGATTTAGTTTTTCTTTACTGCTTTCAGATTCTGAAATAAATTTTTCTAAATCAGATTTCCTTTGTTCCAACTTCACTATGCTCCAACCCGCATACTGTTCTTGTTTTTTTATCAACCCATCAGTTTCTAACAAAGAAGTTGTTTTTGTATCAGCAGATGGATCTGTACTTATTTGAATTGTTTTTCCGTCCAATTTTAGATTCGCCCCTAATGAGTCGGTTACAGCTCGTAAAGGTACATGTGCCTTTCCGTCTACCACAATGGCACTTTCGGAAAGAGAATTTCCATTTACCTTGACAGAATATTCCCCCGCTACCTTTTCTCCGACTAAAGATTTGATTTGATCAGCAAATGCGCTGCTAGCCGTAGCAACAACCGCGCCAATTAATACACCACTAAGTAAATAAGACCATTTCTTCATGAACCGCGCCTCCTACATAGTATATATGTCCTAATATTACCATCGGTAGGAGGTGCAGTAAACATTATGTTGTCGAACTAGTACTAGCAGGAATTTTAACAGTTGCAACTGTCCTTGTTCGACTAAACAGTTTCAAATTCCTTGATGATGGATCAAATGTAGCGTTCACAATCACATCATCGTACATATCACCTCTCAATGTAGCAGTATCGTTCCTCAATTCTCTAATTGTATCCCCAAGATTTTCAATATTTTCAACTCCAAGCTTAAGCCCGCTAACAGTAGCGTCAGTAAAATTAATCTCATTCTGAAAATAAACCATATCATCAGTAGACTTAATATATACCCCGCCCATATTGCCTACATGAAAGCCGTTCGAGTCTCCGAAAATACTTCCTCTTGGACTTCCATTATCCATAAACAGCAGCCCGCCACCATCATTATACTGCCCTAAAGAAATAGACTCTCCGCCTCTTGAGTTATAAGCAGTCAAGCCATTGGAGTTTATCTCTATGCGTCTGCCTTCTCTGGCTGTACGGAACAAAGCTCCTGTAATAATACCACCCTCTATTTCATTACCGATCAGTTTACTACCACGTATTGTACTTGCATTAACTGTACTAGCCCTAATATCTGAAGCATTCATTTCTGAGTTGTCTATCTGCCCAGTCAACTTAATCGAACGAGCTACAACATTCCCCTGCATGTCTACACGGAATGGAGCAATGGTATAGTCGTCATTCCCTGCACTTATTCCATTCGTATTGATTTTTGTTACATTATTACCGCTACCAATAACCAAAGAAACGAAGCTACCAAGTTGTCCAATAATCTGTTCTGCCAATACTCCACGAGCAGTTATAGCAGCACGGATCGTTTTCCAACCATCTGTTGATATGCCTATCCCTTTTGAGGTCAGGCGTACTTGTTCCAATGGATTTGTCTTTTCTTGAGCCAAGATTCCGCCTTCTGGCGGATAAATCAATTCCGTTTTACTGTTATTGATATCAATGACAGCCTGTTTGGCATAGGCCTCAAAAACTTCTGTTCGGATCTTTCCGTTACTAAATGAGTTGTTAACAATGTTTTTGCTTCTCTCCAGGTCACTGATAATATCGGCATAGTCCCGTAAATTGACATTGGATATCGTAGGCTCACTATGTTTGTCACGGCTATACGGATACTCTGTAAGCTCTGTGATTCGGGCTTTAAGTTTGTTCATGTCCATAGCCGGATCAATACACATTACATTGTCGCCCAAAGCTGGTTTAGGTTCAGTATTGTCTATTTTGAACAGGTCCGCCGTCGATACGGTTACCTCCAAAGTCACGTTTTCCTGTTCAGTAAGCGCCTTACGTGTAGCCTTTAGCAAGTCCTCTGGTTCCTCTATGTCCTGTTCAATGATTTCCCCATCGTAAAAAGGAACCGACTCGCTGGCCCAATATTGAGCATAAGGTGAAATTAAATAGTTAACAGCCAGCTTCCCGTTTACGATCGTTCCCGGCACACCGGAAAGCAAACTCCGCTCCTCGTCCGTCAGTTTGGACGCATCCATTCCGATAAAAGTTCGTCCGTCCTTCATCTGAGCGAACATCCTGGTCACCAAGGACTCGCCTTTATCCTTAAAGGAACTAGATACGATATTCTTCTTGAGTCTGTATTGAAGGCCACTATCAGTCCCAATCTTTTTTCTCAGGTTGATTACAAAGTTGTCCGGCTCAACTTCACACTCGTACATCTGAATGATCTTGTTGAGAGCTTCCAAACATGTACCTCGCCCGAAATCCTTAACGTCATGCAAATCAAAAGTATCGTGAATCACGAACTTGAATTTCCCAGCCGTAGCTGCCGTAATTAGATCCGTGAGTTGATTGATATGGATACCATAGGCTTCAGCAATGTATGAAGCATACGGAAACTTGTAATCATTGAGCTTGAACATAATGTGATTACAGTAGATATTTGCAGTCAGCTTTTTTCCTTCTCGTGATCGGCTACGAGACTGGATGACATAAAATTGGCCACGCTCATCCCGAACGTGGCCCTTGATTGCTATCTTTTCACGGTAATCCTCTGAGGTCATTGGAACCATGAAGGTTAATTCATAGTCGCTGTTAATTCTCCTCCGCCGCTGAATATCGTAAGAGTCCACCAGCGTACCAACGCGCCTCATATTTTTATCAAAGACTTGCATGGTTGGAGTAGGCATAATCCACCTCACTTAATATAAGAATTTATCTCGGTGTGTAATACGGAACAGGACCGTTCTACCTGTCTCCGGGTCTGTCCAGGTAAGATTGTTATTGCCAAGGTTCAAGTCAAAGAAATCACCATTATACAAGTGAGAAACGTTTTTCCCATTGCGAGTGATCTTGAATTTACCTGAGTCAATCACAATCACCTCTCCCGGCCGGAACACATCCGTGAACTCAATGTAGTCTGTATGGAATTTGGACAAATCTGCCGTTATCCTACCTTCACCGGACATTGGTATAGACTGCATAAGTATTTCTCGGATATATTCAGCATCTGTCATTCGACCATGCCCACTCATGGGTACGGCTTCTAAAACGTAATCGCGAACAAAATCGGCTTGCATCCTGCCCTCACCGGATAACTCCGCCGCCGCAGTCATATCAAGTACAAATTCCAAAATGTATTCCGTTACTGTACCAGGTTCATCCACATTAAACGACATAAGATTGAACGAATTGTCGCTCTCATATCCATCCGTCTCTAGCTTCCGCGAATACATTTGCCCGGAACCAGAAAGAGATGCAGAAAGGTCAACAATATTCCCTTCTACATCTCCTGTATTAAAACCAAGACTATTATATCCACCATTAAACATAGCGTCCTCCTATCAGGCAAGGAAAATTTTCCTTACTGGAAGTCCACGCCTGTTATGGTCTTGTATTCTTCCGGTGTGATTTCTCCGAAACGGTTTGTCTCCGTCTTCACGGCACCTTTGAGTTGTTCCGCAGTCACCCAACGTTGATTAAATGCAAGCGTCCAAAATCTCATGATCCACTCTCTCCCTTCAATAAAATAATTTCTAACCGCGCCGCTGCCAACTCCGCGCCCATATTGCTGAGTAGTTCCTGCTGCTGCATCGACTGGAGTTTAATTTGTGCAAGCTCCTGCCCAAGAAGTTCATCACTGGTCGATTGTGCAGAACCCTTTACAATCAGACCACCGTCCGGCGCTTCCTCGATTTCCCGCTGTTCGATAGTTGCACCTTCAGGTAGTGGGTTCGTGATCTGTTCTTCATACGCAGCTTCCTTGACAACATTGCCTTCGTCGTCATACTCTGCTGGTGACATCAGGACTTGCTGGAACTTATAATCCCACGGCCCGATGTTTATTGCCTCGTCATTTAACACTACGCATTCTTTTATCATTTCGCTGCCCACCCCGTATTCCCATTACCTGATTGTTTAACGTAAAGCGTGGTATTCGCTCCCCCGTCCCACCTGCGGTATAGAGAGCCGACAGGCGCACTCACAACCCCTTCGGGGCTTCCATTTCCTGAGTACAAGTTAATGGATGCGGATTTTAAAGTGTTCAGGTCCCCACCTTGCCAAAACATGTTACCATCTGTGCCAATCCATACAAGACTACTTTCTGCTGCACCTGTATTGATGTTTGCCTTCTGAAAATAAAGTGAACCATCCGTTGCAACTTGAAGCCTCATAGCTTTTGAACCAGACGATTGTTTCATAACCAACGCTTTTTCAACCCCGGCTATGGTTACATCTCTAGGTATAACCCCACCCGTTACAGTGAACACCTCTGTCCAATCTCTCCAATCAAGACCAGCAAAAGCAATTCGTGTATAGACACGACCAGGATTATCATGTGAAAAGTACATTTGAACAATAGCACCGCTGTCGTAATTCACCACAAGTTTGCCGTAGGTATAGGCTCCGGATGGAAAGTTCGAAAAACCTGTCCATGCGGAAAGAGCCACATTGTAACTACCCGATAGGGTGGCATCATTCCAGTTTGTTGGTGCATTGCCTCGATTGCGATATGCGCTATTTGCCAAGTCATACGCCGCCTTTACAGCAGACGCTGCAGCAACTTGGGTTGTGCTTATGTTGTTTGTAGCCGTGCTGATAGGCAATTGAGCAGCAGGCACCTTTGAATCCTTGTCCAGCGTAGCCACCCCGCTGGCCGTCCCTTTTTGTACTGCAGGGATGGCTGCAGCAGCCGCAGCAGCAGCATCTGCAACTTCCTTGCCTAGCTCCTCAATATTTCCTTTAAAGGCAACATGATCGTAGGCTGTAAAGTTCCGGGCAACCCGTGTACCAACAGGCCACGCACGGGCAACACCTTCAAAGCCGCGTACACAGCCTTTCAACACGTTATCTTCCACACTTGTATACGTAATCGTCTCTGCTGCATCTCCATTGCCCAAAACGGCAATACCTTCGCCTTGAAGCAGCACAGACGCATTAGCAACAGTAATTTCCGTTTGTTTGTCCGTAATCAATTCAGTCAACTCTGTTTTAGGAGAGTTCACCACTGGTGGATACATTTTTTCCATGCTTAACACCTACCCTTCATCTACTTTTATTTGCCCGGCAAGAAACCGAAGTGTGTCATTGGTCTGTACTGTGCGCGGTGTTTTGACAGCACCGTGATAGACAAGATTGCCCCCGGTTGCTGCTGTCCGAATGCCTATGTGTGTTATCAATCCCCAATCTGCTCCAGCGATAGGAAAAGAAACATCCCCCACGCTGGAAGTAACGGCTCTACGATCCACTATAACTGGTTCTGAGAACGCCACAGCACGGCGCGTATAACCTCCACCGCTTACCTCTTGCCCTGTATCCGCATCGGTTGGATTACTGGTGTATAGGGCAATGTAAAGCGTTTGAGGAGAAGCAAAGTTAATCCCCCGCAAGGCTGCATTAATACAGGCTGTTTTCCACCAGTTCGACTTACTTAGTAATATGTCTGCCAATATAAAGACCTCCTATTCTACTTGATACTCATTTGCGATACGGAAATTCAGTATGTCGTTATTACCGATGTTAGTCAGGACGATAATAGGACTGGCTCTTTCATCTCCTGTAGAAATGACCGACACTGTTTGTGGCGATTGAGTAATGATAACTTCTTTGATATTCTCATCGCTTTCTGGAAACGGATGCTCACCCATCTTAATCGGGATAGTCAGTTCTCCATCCCAAAGTATTTTTTCGATATCCAATGTTCCGGCATAGCGTCCGATATATCGCCTTCCTGGTAAGTCCGAAAACGTGAATACGATATCCCCTTTTTTTGGCATTAAAAAGAGCCGCCACTTGGGCGACTCTCCTATGGTAATCAAGGGTTGTATCATCAGCCATTAGGACGCATTCAAGATTGATTGTTCGCGCTCCGTAAGTGCTGCCAAAATCCAATTCCCCATCACGCTCAGCTATTTCCAGAGAATGATCTTTCGTAGGCGGTAGCACGGGTATATTGTGCTTTTTCAACCCCAAACCAATGGACTTAAAAGACTTTCCATCTGCCGTTGCGTCGATCATTAAGACTTACCTCCCCTCGCTTGCAACCTCCGCACTAGGTTATCTCGTTCGCTCCAGAAAACCTTTGCTGCGGATTCATCTTCAATATAAGTATCGCCTGATTTTATTACGATCTGGTTGCTGATTTGCTGCGGATTTGAACCGCCTGAGGCCATTGGCATAGAAAAGTCTGGCATGGAGAAATTAAGCGCTGGCATTTTGAAATTGATAATTTTGAACAGGTTGCTCTGCTGTTGATCATTCAAATACATTTCTCCTGCCCGAGCGATGACTGGAACTTCTGCGCCCCTGCCCCCTTGAACAACACCACCTGAATGGAATTTTTGAAGCTTTCCTGTGTCCTTTTTGATACCGTACTTATTCCGCAGAGCGGCATTTTCCTCGTGCAGCTTGGCCTTCTCAGCAGCGCCTGCTGAATACCATTTATCAATATTAGAATTGTATCTCGCCAAATCGCTGTCCTTTTCTGATATTGAGGAACCTGTATCAAAGGATGCAGACAATGAGGTGGCATTGATTTCAGCCATTTTAGCCTGATAGTCAGCAATAAACTGATCCAACTGACGCAAAATCTCCGCGTTCTTCTCGGTTTCTTTTGAGATTTGGGTATTTTTCAAATCTTCAGCTTTGGATTCAACTCCATCCGAATACTCATCGTATTTCTCAGCAAGCTGATCATAATGCTGTTTGGCAGCTTCAATCTGGTAATTGTAATCCTTTTCCCGCTCAGTCTTCTCGTCTTGGAGCTTCTTCTTCTGATCCTCCAATCCACGCTTAGCCAGCGTTCGGTTATGTTCCCGCTGCATATCTTCAATATCTTTTTCAGTCTGTTTTCGTTCAGCAATACCTTCCGGACCGACAGCAGACTGTAGCAGGGCAAGGCGCGCTTGTTTCTCCGCCATTGCGCGTTCATAATCCTCGTCTTCGTTAGCTGTCTGCATCTTGGCGAGCAAGTCGTCTATGGCCTTAATTTTAGCGTCCTGAGCCTCGATAAAAGCATCACGTTCCGCCTCAATACGCTTTACTTCCTCATCCCGAGTCTTTTCAAGCGCTTCCTTTTCCTTCTTGGCAGCTTCAGAAGCAGCCTTCTTCTGATCCTCCAAAAGTTGCTTCTTCAAATCATGGACCTGTACATCAATTTCCATCCGTTGTTCTGATCCTTCTTTGTAAAGAGCCTGCATTTTTGTCCATGCATTAAGCTGATCAGAAACAGATATGGCTTCCATACTCTTCTGGTAATTGATTCTTTTCTGGAAGTCGGACAGGAACTCATCTTCCAGAGCTTTACGTTTCTCATAAATCTTCTGTTGCAACTCAAAACTTTGTTCGGCGGTACGATCCTTTGCCTTACTCATACGCATATAAGCGTCATATTCCATTTTGAGGATAGCAATTTGGGTTTGCCCTGCCATTTCCATTTTTGAAGTTTCTTTATCAATCCATTTTTCCGAGTTTTGGTATTGAAGCTCGTTATACTTCACGGTCAGATCATAAATTTGCTTTTGGATTTCACGCCTATTTGCTGGTAGCAAGTAAGATTTAGATTGTTCCTTCTTGTAAAAATCCAGGCTGGTTTTAACCATCTCAATTTCTTGTTTATTGGCCTGCCGCATACGCTCAGTTCTTCGCTCAAGATTCTCCACGTCTTCCTGAAATCTTGAATCATTCAGTTTCTGAACATCTCGGCTCCATTGCTTCATTGCATCCTTATCTTCGCTAAGATACTGCTTATGTCGCTGAGCCAATCGTTTGTATCCTGCAACCTGTTGGTCTACAGACCATTCATTTCGTTCAGCTATATATTTGAAATTATCCAAGTCGTCAGAGTAAGCATCCTTACGGGCTTCAGAAGCTTCCTTCGCTGCTTTTTCAGCAGCTTTCTCCGCATCACTCTTTCCTTTTTTTCTCCCACTTCCCTTCTCTTTTTTAGAGCTAGACCCCACTCCAAATTTAGGGTCTTTATAAAGTTTGGTTAGGGCATTAATTTTTTGATCATAAGCATGCATCTCCTTTTCGTATTCGTCATATATTTTTATTTTTTCCTTGTCTGTATTAAGTTGATTCTGAAATGGAGTATTTAGAAATGACTTAACCCCTGTCATATTATTTAATTCCTTCTGCACCTTCACTGCTTCAAGAGAACTTCGAACCATCACGCCATTTAGATTGGCCTTTAGTTGCGCCAAGTCTTTAATAGCCTGAGCTTCAATTCCATAAATTTTCAACCTCTCGTCAGAAGCTATTTTCGTGTTAAAAGTTGATGTTTTTTCTGCATTGATATCAGAAATTGCTTTATCAACTTTTGCTTGACGAGCTTTTTCTACCACTTCGGTTTCGAATTTCCATCCATCGGCTGTCTTGTAAATCTTCGCTTCAAGGTCTGGATATTTCAATATTAAATCAGCAACTTCTGACGCATTTAAAGATTGTCCACTCGTCAACTCACTCAAAAGTGTATTCATATCTGAAACAGACTTGGCGTTACCCTCAATCTGTTCTCTTAAATCAGCAAGAGCTTCTTCCTGAGCTCTAACACTCTCGGCTGCTGTTCCAGCTTTCCCTGCGAATTGATCAGTTTCAACAGCCGTCTGACCTAAAGCCACACCTACCTCCGTTATAGACAAAGTAAGCTTATTGTTTTCTTGTTCTAACGATTTGATTTTTTCTTCAAGACTTGCTGCATCTTCCTTGAATTCTCCTACTCCAGCCCAATTCACAAGATCATTATTGATGACTCTCTTCACTCGTTCTAGTTCTTTGGAAGCTTCTGTAATCTCATTTATTTTTTGCTTTTGTTGTTCGATTAATTGCGATTGTTGATCTTTCAACACATTTTTTCGAGCTTCATTTTGCTTCTCAATGAGTTTATTCAAAGCAGCAACTTGCACCTGTACAGCCTCATCGGTATAACCAGCAGCCTCAAGTTCCTTAGCCCCTTCTTTTCCAAGAGTGATGACCAGCGCTTTTGAAACCTCTTCGAGTTGTTTTTTTACTTGGGTTTCCTTTTCTGCCGATCCAGTACTTAGTTTAAGTGACTGTTCAAGAGAACGATGCGCATTAGCCAATTTAGGTACTAATTCAATCTGTCTTTGATATTGGCTAACCATTTGTTGAGATGCCGAATCTTCATCTTTTAAGTTCTGGATTCGATCACGAGCAGCCTTTTCTTCTTTACCGCTATTCATTGCAACTAGAGCAATTGCACCAACAAGTAAGCTCAATCCTGCCGTTGCTGCTGCTGTCGTCACGGTTGCTGTGGCTTGAGCAACAGACAATGATTTTGTGGCAACTGTAGCTCCATCCGTTGCCACTATTAATGCTCCTTGCGCTACTGTAGCTCCCTCGGTAGCGGCTACTCTTTGAACTGTTGAAAGAGTAGCACCTTGTGAGGAAACAATATTAACGTTATTAGCTACCGTATTGGCGCCAATAGCTACGGTTTCCGCTGCCTTCGCTGTGGTTAACACTTTTACAGCAGCAATTACATTCATGATAGGGCCGCTCAGAGCTTTATAGGCAAGCAGCAGACCACCGATTGCCGCCGTTCCCTCAAACACACCTGAAGGGACTTTTGTCAGTCCTATAAGTAATTGGTCTATGGCATCCAGTACATCCTTGATCGTACGCCGCAGTCCATCATCACCAGCGTTATTAAAAATCTCTAAGAGAGATGCCTTGGTTTGTGCTGCTTTACGCTGAATAGTATCCATTTGGACTTTAAGGTACTCCATTGTTGATCCGGTAGAACCGATAGACGCTGCTGTACCCAGCAATATATCCCCTGCGTTTAAGGAAGCAGCCAGTTTTGCGTATTGATATACGCCACGCGATATATCAGCGTAGGATTTCGTAAGGTCATAGTTCTTGTCGATTACTTTAGTCGACAACTCTAACAGGATGTCTTCTGCCCTTTTCCACTGCTCTGTACCATTTACAACTTCTTTTGTCTGAACTCCTAATCTCTCAATCTCTGCTACGGCTTTATCTGTACGGATTGTACCCAGGACTGTCTTCCACATGTTCCCCAAGTTTTCCCCGCTGAGAGCCGTGTTACGAACACCTGCTGAAATCAAGCCGTTCATAAAATCAAATGAAACGCCTGTTTCTGCCGCTATCTTACCTGTCCGTTCGAAGGCAGCTCCCAAGTCTCTCGCTGGTGCCATCGTGTCATGGGCAACCTTGGACCAGGAATCCAGCACGCGACCACCAAGCACCATGGCATCGTTGCTGTCTTTAATCTGCACACCATATTGAGCAAATGTGGACTCCATTGATTTAGTCGCGCCTTCAAGAGAAACCAAATCGACAGTCGAAAGCATCGTAGACTTACGCACCATTTCCTGAACTACGCCTGCGTCCTTATACATCCGGCCCCAAAGACGTGCTGATTCGGTAACGTCCATAATTTCTGAGCCAAGGTCATGCGCCGTCCGGATAAATTTGGTCGTCTGGTCATGAAGCTTTTCGGTGTTCATAACCATCTCTTTCGTGCCAGCGTTGTACTCCAAAAAATAGTGCTCATTGGTCTGGATATAACCCGCCATGTTGGACTCAATACCAACTAATCCCTCTTTAAGTGCCTCCTGCGCTTTATGCATAGCTGCGTATGCTGTATTAAATACCAAGGCATGTGTAGCCATATCTCCTACACGACTCATCCAATTAGGAGTTGTATTAAAAGTCTGCTTCATTTGCGCTTCGGTTTGGCTCAGTGAACGACGGATCTTCTGTTCTTCTTGAAGCACCTTTTCGCGAACCTGTGCTTCTTTCTGTTCTCTAGCACGCAGAGCGTTTATCCAGAACTTCTCATAATCCTGAGCGTTCTTCCTTGCTTGTTGTGCTTCCTTATCCGCCATTTGTTGCAACTTCATACGGATAGCCTGTTCTTGCATAAGGACACGTTCACGCGTCTTATCATCCGTTCCTGCCCCTGAAACTTTAGCAGCTTTCTGTCCGGTTGATGTCGCCTTATTTTGAAGGGCCTCCAGCCGTTTTAGATGCTCTCGTTCCTGCTGCTCAATTGCATCCTCACGCTTTTTTACAATGGCCTGCTGTGCTCTGAGTTTCTCGTCGGTTATCTTATTCGCCTGGTCCAGTTGATTCTTCCGAGCATTATTTAATTCTGCCTGTGCAGTACGCTGCTTTACAAGAGCTTCGGATTCAGCGAGAATCTTCTTCCGTCTGTCTTCTGCACTCAAAGCAAACTTATCCGCACTACTGGCTAAGGATTTAAAATTCTTCTCACTTAGCCCCAGTTCAGAATTTAAAACCTTAAACGATTCAGCATTCGCCCTTGCTCCGTTGTCTATTACTTTGAAAGCGGGTAGTATCTTCGTTGTATCCAAGCTTATACGTGCGCCTACTACATCTTTACTTAAGTCCGCCAATTCGCTCACCTCTCATAGGGTTCAGGAAACTTTTCCTGCCCTGAATACAGAAAAAGAGGCATCCTGCATGATTGCGGATGCCTCTTAATTTACTTGGCGAAGAAACCAAGATCAGATAATGACTTGACCTTCTTCGGCTTTTTATTTTCCACCTTACCACCGTGGAGAATGATTTCGAATTCCCGGTTTCTGTTCTTGGCCTTCATGAGCGCTCTAATTTTTGGAATAGTCATATTAGGCCACTCCGAATCAGAAATACCATTGCTCACACATAAAGCCCAAAGTTCTAACCAGTCCGTTTCATGATCATCCTCGGCAGGGTTAGACTCCTCCTGTTCATCTTCCTCATCTGACTCTTCATCTGGAGGGAACGATTCAGAATAGAAATCGGTCTAACAAATCATCCAGTACTGCAATACCGTCCTGGTCAATCAGTTCGTACTCTTTTTCCGTTATTTCCTCAACCAGCACGAGATTAAACACCTTTTTGTACATTTCCTCCACTTTAGGCCAGTCAACTGCTTCCCGGTCTTCGGTAGCCTCCCATTTTTTCCGGCCTATCGAAAAGGAAAACTTGTGTACTACACCATCCATCTCTTCACGAACCTGACGGATCAATGCAATAGTCCCGATCTTCACATGCTTTTTGATGCCCTCTGCCAACCGAATTTCTGAACCTATATTAAGAGTTTTATCCAACTGTTTGTCTGTACTCATTAAATTTCCTCCTCAATGTATGTAACCCCCTACCTGAGCGATAGGGGGTTGAGTTAGTAATTGATTAGATACCAAAAATGATTTCTACTGCATATCTGTTTGGATTCTCTGGCGTGATATCCGGTTCCATAATCTCCAGTGCCAATGTGTTAGTGGTTGGCTTTTTGCGTTCTTGGGACACGTCCAAAGTTCCGCCCCCGAGGGCCTTCCAAATAGTGAGCTGGCAAGGGACTTCTTTACCGTTCCGATCATCGGTTAAGGAAAAACGGTGTACCAGCTTAAATGGTTTCGGACGGCGTTTACCGCTTAAGCTACTTCTGGTAGCATTCTCTTTTGACCATTTGAACGTAACGGTTATTAACTTCCCTTCGTTTGCAACATCAGATGTAATTTTTCCATCAGCTGTAATTACATACTGTTCTGCTGTTGGAGCAGATGCTACACGAGTCAGTTCAGTGAGTCCTCCTGTAGCAGTGTCTTTTAAATACACACGGTCACTCTTAGCGACAAAAGTTCCGCTATACTTCGAAGGCGCTTTTAGCTGATAACCATCAGTAGCAGTCAAGAATCCTTGCTCCACTTCGTCAAATTGAACCGTACCTTTTTCTGATTCGGCCCCTTGAGACAACTCAGCGAGGATGTCTGAATAACGAGGAACCTCCATAGAGGCTTTATCCCCTAAATCCTTAGCAGTATAGTGGAATGCATATCCACTATCGCCGCCCATTACTTTGTCCCAATCAAACTGCAATTGCAAAGTTACTTTTGTGATTTTATCATCAAGAAACTTGAGCCTTCCGCCTTCTTCATAAACCTGCGCTGACCCCACACCATCAAATACTAAAGGTTGCATATAGTTTCATCCTCCTTATATGTGAACACAAAAAAACTGGTCAGCTTATTTGACCAGTTCCCATAGACGCTTATCAATTTCTGCAATGCGACTGTACTCTTTGGTTAGCTTGTAACCCTGTTTTGGATTCCATATCCCCATGATACCCAATCCTTTAGCAAGCGCGATTTTTTCAGCAATCAGCGTTTCCCACTCGGTAGGTTCTGGTTTAGGAGGATTAGGTTGAGTCCAATTCAATTCGGCTTCATAAGTTGTACCAGCAAGAGTAACTACATTAAATTTGTACTTCTTGGTTGCATTTGCTTCGCTAAACCATAGAGTTTCCTGATCATCCGGTTCAATTTTAACTCCATCTTTTTCAATGCTGGATACGTTGGTTTTAGCCAAAGAAACTCGCTTTTGTGCTGAATCAAGCATCTCATATTCAACGTGGTTAACACCATTATGATCACCAGATCTTCCGGTTGCTTTCCATACTGCTGCTTCTACCATTTTGTTCACCTCAATTCATTCTCAAGTAATCAACATCAAAAATTGCCTTATAGCCCTTTGCGCCCTGTATACCAGTTGCAAAATCCGAGTCGTAAGCCAGCACACAAAGATAAGACATAAATCCTTGAGCGAATAATTTTCTATCGTGAATAAGCTTGAATGAACGATCAAACAGCATCTTTGCTTCATGCGCTGTTTTCCCATAAAAATCAAGACAAAACTTGCCCTCGAATACTAATGGATTAGCCGCAAACCGACCAGACATAATGTACATGCAAATGTGAGGGATTGTATCCTTACTAATTGTTATCTCCGGTTCTAACCCTCTTGTGAGTCGCTTTGTAACCTCTTCGGTTCGTGATGAAGGAGTGAGCTTCAACATTGTCATAAGCTCTGTATCTGCCTTCAAAGTGTTATGAACAGCGTCAATGAGTTCCAAACTCATTCCTTAACCTCCTTGAAATACTTGTGGTAAGGAAACTCTACAATCACTCGGCTGATACCATCCAAAATACGTTTCCGATTAGACTTGATTGCAATACGCAGGAAGTAGGTCGGCGGTGTGGCCCTGAATGATGGATCAATGTCACCGCGCTCCGCAAGCTCCTCCAAGTCTACTCCAGCATAGCCCCCACCTGATTCCTTCACGGTCCCGTCAATCGCCTGGTATTTTCCACGGGAACGACCTACAATAATACGATCACCTTTGGACCTCAGTCGGTTCCATGCTTCGCTGTTCATGTAGGTTATAAGACCGGGGTTCTGGCTGCTGTCTGCCATCTTGCTTCCTTTACCAAACTGCTCAAGCCATGCCTGCCAATAGTCGGCTGTGATATCTCCTGAAATCATTTGATTAGCAAGTACAAACATGTGCATTTCCAAGTGGTCCCGAACAGCCGGATAGTACCGTATGCCGCTTTTAGCCGTAAGCATAACCAGTTTTGTTAGTCCTGTAATTTCGACAGCCAATTTATTCTCCAGATCCTTTGCGGCCCGCGCTGCATCATAGCCCGTAATCATATGCGATCCTCAGAAAGTTGAACATGCAAGAGATTAGGATACTTAATCCTATCAACTACATCTACACGATACGTTTTTCCACTCATCACAATCCGGTCAGGAATAGCTGTACTTGTCTCCTCCGGACTCTTTACATCAACAGTTGTTTGCATCTGCAAAACAAAAACGGTACTTGGTAGCAATCCTGGTTCCTGCTGCCGTAGTTGTGCTGTAACATACTGTGCAAAGCAGACAACATTAGCAGCAACAGATACAAAGTCAGGATCACCTATCGGGTTATCGTTTGAATCATAGGACTGATGATAGCGCTGGACTTCAATTAAAGCGTTCGTTTTAATCAGAGAGCAGTATTTGTCCTTTTCAGTTGTTGTACGTAGAGTCTGTACCAACAACGACGATTCGTTTTGAACTATATCACCCGGCTTCACAAGTGATTTCGAAGAAAACAAACCATTGTACATATATTCTTTGCCAATAATCGTTGTCGCTTTCGTTTCCCGAGACAGTATAACAACGTCTGGCTCACCGTTGACAGTACAAAGTGAGTGCCTATGAGCAAAGTCTTTAAACATCAGTGATGCCGCCTTTCTCTCGCCCGGGTCGGCCCAGCTACACCGAATACCGGAACATCTGTCCCTTGCTGTACTGTTGATATGGACTCGATAAACTCATAGGCTTCATCAACAAGCTGAACAGCGTACTTTTTCCAATCAACAACCTGATTTTCAAAAGAGAAGTCAAAGTCCTTTTTAGACTTCTTGATTCTCGCTGTCATGGAAGGGGCCAGTATGGCAGCAACCATACAAACGGCTGCTGCATACACATAAGTTTGATCATCACCAGTTAACTCAGCATAATCAGGAACGGCTTTTACAATCCTCGACTCTCCAATGGGCAAAACAGAAAGAGCGTCTATGTCAGCATCGGATATTACATCCTCACCAACGCCTAGACGCCCTCTAATTTCCTCGTGATATGTTTCTGTAGTGAGTATCTTATTAGTTGCCATCTGCTGCACCGCCTGCAGCACTGATAGCCTGTTTCAATTCTTCAATACTCATTTTGGTGTATCCGGGTATTTTCAATTCCTTAGCTGAGGCTTTCAATTCTTTCAACTCACCATCAGACTGAAGAATATCAATTTGCTCAAGTAATTCTGCTTCTCGCGCTTTGGAATGTTCTAATTCGGTCTGAAGTTGCAACTCCCGTTCTGAAGGAGAGCCATCCACAATTCCGTTACCATCTACAATCTCCGCAAGTAATTGTCCGGTTGCCGCATTACGAATTTCTTTCTTTGCGATATCTACAAGCCCATCAGGGGCATCTGTTACGATGTCCCCCGAATTGTATTGCCCAACAGCATCAACCAATACTCTTACAGTTGTCATAAATTCGATCTCCTCCCTTACGCCACTGTTGCGAAGATATGCCAGTTGACGTATTTCAGACGCGGTAGCACTGTTGCACCATTGATGGCTTGCCATTGATCGGGGTCTCCTTGGATCAACTTAGTCAGTGCAAACTTTCCTGTATGACCAGTGAAAATATCTTCATAGTTATTCGGGCCGGTCACAAGATCCATAATTGAGCCTGTCATTCCTTGGCCGATTATGATTACTGCATTATCTGGAATGAACGGATAGAATACGCCAGAGTCATCAATGTAACCACCATCGTAAACTTCATACTTAAGACCATTCAAATTTTGGCTGACAATTTCAGCAAGCGAACCGTCAGTGACAACATCTTTACCAAAGGTGTATTTGATCAATTCGCGGATTTTAGCATTCTGCTTCAAATAGATATCGACTTTCTTATTAACAATAATTTTAACAGGACGAGCCCCACTTCCTCGGAATCGAAGTGACCAGCCATCCAAGTCAGCCAATGGATCTGCTGTTTCGGTATTACTCCACAATACGGCTGCTGTTGGCTTGTTATTAGCTGGAACACCATAGTCAATCGTTCTGGCTGGTTTTGTGGATGTGGCTGGTACAATAAGGTTTCCCGTTAATGACTGCCATCTCATCCATTCAAACCGTGTCTCAAGGCGAAGGTTCAGACCGACCATTTTCTCAATCATGTATTCTTCGCCCCACTTTTGCTCAAGACTGTTGCCTGGCTTTCTCAAAGTAGCAATCTTTTCACGGTCAATAATAACCTTTTCTCTCCATTCTTGGTTCGTGAAGTTCATGTGTTTCACCACAGGTGGAGTATGAATAGGTGAAGGATCATTCAGTCCTGTAGGTGGTGTCATGCCTGTATCGTCATAAGTAATATCATATTCAATTGTAAGCCCAAGTTCCGGTTTGAAATCCACACCATTCGTCAGGAGTTGAGCGCCGCGAAAACTGTTAATATCAGTCCGGATGTTCTGAACAACTTCCGTAAGGAAATATGGATCAAGTACGTTTGCCATTTATGTTTATCCCCCTTATACAAAGTAGCAAAGCTTCAGCGCTGTCTTAGCCGCTGCATCAATGCCTGTCAATTTAGATGCATGGAAAATGCCAGCAATCCACGCCGAAGCCCCAACATCTGAGATCGTTGTATCATGGTCGTTATCCAAAATGCACAAGGCTACTTCGGAACCATCGGTTGCCGAAGCACTATACACCACCGCTTTATCCTTATCCACCCCAGCCGCTGTTATTTTGCCGATAACTGTCCCTTTTTTCAGGATTCCTTGTCCTTGTTTCAGTAAAATACCTCCGGGAAGCTTTGCCTGAAGATCGGTAGATGCAAGAACCTCTGTAAACTCTTGAGTAATAACCTGACCGGGACCAGGAGCGCCATTATACTGAGATTGCATCATAATTATTTATCCTCCTTCAGCAGATTACCTCTGCCTGTATTCTTAAGTGCCGCCCGAGCTTCTTCACGAGCTAATGCTTTAAGTTGTTCTGGCGTTTTCTCGCCACCATCATTTTGTGAGTTAGCTGGCGGTGCTCCATTCAGCGCTCCCTCGGGTAGGCTTACATCATCACCTTGTGTATGGCGACCGCCGCCACCCAAAGCAGCTTGTGCCTGCGCTTCATACGTTGCGCCGATCTTTTCTATTTCAGATATCGGCAAATTAGCTAATGCAGTTTTCATAGCTTCTACATTAAAGGCTTCACCAAGAGCACGGACGCCAGCTCCACATGCTTGTTCAGTGACCTTTACCTTGTACATCGCTCCGTCAGCAGCTTGAGCACTCAGTGCAGTAAGCTTCGCTGGAATTTCTGCATCACTCTCAATGCCCAATGCAACCCGTACTTGTCCAAGTACACCATTAGCCGCTGCCAGAGCAGTTGCTTGGGTTTGTGCTGCTGCCAAAGCAGCTTTTTGTTCTTCATTCATAGTGTCATCTCCTTGGGCCAGTGTGTTGGCCTGTTCTTTTGTTTGATGCTGTTTAGATACAAAAGCAGACATGCCGCCTTTGTTGCTGAAAAAATAAAAGACGCGTCCATCGCCATCTAGCGACTTAGCATCTAAAGGTAGTGGTTCATATTCAGTTTGCTTTGGCTGCTCGCCTTCACTATGTTGTTTCATCGAGAGGGATTCGCGAGTAATTCCAGCTCCTTCATAACCTCCATCAAATACAATTGAGTTCTCCATGATATATCCGTCATCGGCTAGAACAAGACATTCTTTGTCGTCATACATCTGTCCACGTATATGCGAGCATGCCGAAGGTCCATAGTAATTACCACCACAGATACCACAAATATGTTTCGTTGTTACAAATCCCGCCGAAGTGTCAAATATAGTTCCTGAATCAATGCCGGTAGCCAGTTGATCAGTTGAGATCCCATTAGCTTCTAGCCCTTTTGCCATGTAATGATCACCGTAGAGTTCCAGTTCCCCGGCTTCCTCTACAATTCGACTATCAAAGGTTCGACCATAAGGAAACGATAAGGCCTCCCATTTCTGCCACGGATGATCAACCAGCAAGGCCACTCCCTCTTTAACCTGATCTGCCATTTTGCGTAGGAAGTTTGGGGTAATCTTCATTTTGTACTTATCAATACGCTTGGTTCCAATAATTCTAGCTTGAAACACATGAGTTTGTTCATCAGTTAAAGGGACCAATGCTTTTTGATTGATCTTCACTAATTGCTCAGCTGTAGGTTTTGCCATATTCTCTATTCACCTCCCTCCGATGGAGTATTTTCTTCATTCGAATCAGATTCATGCTTCTTTACAAGCAAAGGAAGTAATTCAGCAGGAATTTTGGCATTAATACCAAGAGTCCAACGTATTTCCTCAGCAGCTTCCAACGGTGTGATGTAGAAATTCTTCTCCGCTATGATGTAGTTATCGATCTTTGAACGTCGGTCACGTTCAATCTCATTTTCTGAGCGTAGATCAATAGGGAGATAGTCGGCTTCAACTTTTGTTTGAGTCCCCATTACTCTTGCGGACAACGAAAAAGCCCGCTGCCAGAAACGTTTGGTTACGCTCCGCGCGGACTCTACATTTTTGATATATATTTGAGTGTCAATCGAACTGTATGTTTCAGTTGATCCTTGATGCCTGGAAAGGATGGTAAGCAGTGTTTTTAGTGATGTTGCCATTTGAGTATCAATGATATCAATCAGCTTCTTAATATCAATCATCGGCCCAAAATTACCGCCTTTTAGATATTCGACCTTTACACTATCCCAGTGGACAAGGGCATCATCTGGATTAAGTGAGTTGAAATGGTTTAGCATCTCATCCATTCGCTCTTTAAGCCATTTTTGCTGACCATCGGGATTACTCTTCAAATTATTCGGCATGTTCTTTAGCATGATCTCTTCCAACATGGAGATATCAAGCCGTGGATATCCTTGGTTATGGACAACGGCCTTTAAATCAGACAGGACCTGCAGGTGAAAGAACACTACCTGAAGCACTGGCAACATTGGCGTTCGACCATACGGATCATCTACCATAGGATCGAACTCTTCATAGATGAACGTTGGTGTGTCGATCTTCTTGTAATTACCGAACCATTCTTCATTTGCATTCCTTCGCGGGTTCTTCACGTATTGCCACGGTGTAAGGCGATTAGTCTCCGGCTCCCTACGAAACCAAATTAAAGCCGGATCAACTGGAACAATATCAATGACATCATTACACTGCTCATTCAGGACGATTTCTCCGGCACAAGCACCACGGACCATAATCATCATCCGCTGGATCGTGTCCAGTTTATCTAATGAGCGTCCGTGCTGGTATCCCGGCGAAGGTAGCGGTTTGTTTAGCATAGCTTTGAGTTCATCCAGTACCCGTTGTCCGCTCTTATCTGCATTCCCATTCGGCTTCTTAGCTGTAAACGTTAAATCGGTATTTCCCATACGCAAGTATGTGTACAAGGCATAGGAAACGTCTGGATGAACAGATATCAATAGCTCCAGCAATTCCTCTGCTGTATAGCTTTGCAACTTGGTGAGGTCAATATTATGAGCCTGTCGATGCTTTTTGGGTAGCCAGTTAAATATGCCCCACGGGTTAGCATTATTAGGTATTGTTGCTCTGCCTATACCCATCATCTGCCGCTTTACTACTGCTGGAAGAACAGCATTAGCAAGTGAATATACAGCTTTATAGTACCATTTCAAGTTTTCACCGCCTTTCGTTACAAACTTCTATGAATACAGAATAACATTTGTTTTATTTGGATTTACTACTGATTTTTCACTTACAGTAGCTATTCATCAAATGTTCAACCTTGGAATGCCTTCTCAGATTCAGTAACAAAAAGAAGCCAAGGAAACTTTTCCTGCCTTCTAAGAGTTCATTCTTCTACGTCATCTTCGCTCGGGACTGCTTTCTCTTGCCATGCTAAACAATCACCACTCCAAACAAAAAAAAGCGAGCCTCATTGGCTCGCTTTCCCAGCAATTATATTTAAAAATTCGT
>RCUE01000109.1_pt1 | contig 33932 bp, 29 predicted proteins | sample 2166111 | NCBI WGS metagenome assembly RCUE01 (sample SAMN09930795, study PRJNA488358) | compost metagenome | feature: garden; material: soil; isolation source: compost soil in phenylacetonitrile-enriched culture | place: Germany: Experimental Botanical Garden Goettingen | collected 2016-01-27 | reverse complement strand
TGAAAGAGGAGCTAAACGTAGAAGTCACACAAAATATAGAGGATATTCTGCTGGACCCAGACGTGGATATCGTCGATCTATGCCTGCCCTCCCAGCTGCATAGGTCCTATGCCGTGGATGCGCTGAAGCACGGTAAGCATGTATTTTGTGAAACACCGGTTTGCTTTGATCTCGAAGACGCTCTTCTTATGCAACAAGCTGAGAAGCAATATGGCAAAAAGATTCTGGTCAACCAGTTCATTAAGTTTGATCCCGCCTATACCTATCTGTATGAGGCATACCGCCAACAGAAATACGGGAAGCTCATCTCCTTATCTTTGAAAAGAGAAACGCCTCCTCTGTGGGGGGATCTTGGACTAAGCTCCATTCCTACTCAGTTCATGATTCATGAACTGGATTTATTGACCTGGCTATTAGGCCCCTGTGATCCTTGTACAGTCTGGGGTACAGAAGTTACTCATCCTGAACAAGCACAGATTCGGGCTTACTTTCAGCATCGGGATACTTTCACAGAAGTCATCGCCTCATCCCACTTGCCGGGAAGCTACCCATTCACAGTGGCCTATGAGGCTTATTTTGAAAAGGCCAAGCTGGTATTTCATGAAAGCGACGAAAACGATCTTATACCTACCGCATTATATGAGTATACCGTATCAGGACAGCAAGAAATCAACCTCGAATCTGCCAATCCATATGAAAAAAGCTTGGATCATGCACTTGAATGCTTTGGTGGACATCCGGAAAGCCTGATTCCACTGGAATCGGCTGTACAAGCGCTGAAAGTAGCTATTGAGATTAAAAGCAGACTGGGGCAAGCCCAGCGTTAACCCGGTATTTTTGCAAAATCCTCATCTACGGAAATCAGCTTCCTATAAGGAAGCTGTATCCGCAGGCAAGGAAACTTCGTCCGCGTAGTTCGTTGCCATAATCTTGGCTACCCCTGCCGGGTCGGTCGTCTGTCCCAACGCCCACATCATTTTCGTCACCAGCGCTTCCGTTGTCATGTCATACCCCGGAATAACACCCTTCTCCAGTACCTTTTGCCCCACCTCGTAAATCGTCAAATCCCCGCCCTCATAAGGACATTGAGTAGTCACGACAATACTCATACCGTCCTTCATCAATTCCTCGATTTTGCTGATTAGGCTCCTTTCTTTAAACGGGACGCCACCCATACCAAAGCCCTCAATGACGATACCTTTATAGCCCAAGCCCTGAATGGCATCGAAAATCGCCGGATTCGTACCCGGAATCAGCCTGAGCAGAAATACCTCCGAAGCATACCCGTCGTTGTATGGGTGACGAGCGGTACCGCGATTTGCAAATACGCCCTCCGTATAGATCACCTTACCGTTCTCCACGAGTCCGATATACGGATAGTTAATACTCTCAAAAGCATTATAGCTGCGTGTTCTGATCTTCGAACTGCGGCTACCGTTGATAATTTTGCCGTTAAACACGACAAAAACCCCGGCCACCTCGCCACATGCGGTCAGGAATGAGTCGATTACATTTTTTTTGGAATCGCTGTGCTCCGCCAAAATAGAAACCTGCGAACCTGTCACGACGACGGGTTTGTCTACAGTTCCCAACATGAAGCTCAAGGCTGAAGCCGTATAAGCCATTGTATCCGTGCCGTGTGCAATGACAATACCGTCGTATTGGTCGAGCGAACGATGTACCATCCGGGCGATGGAAGCCCAATCCTCAGGTTGTGTATTTGTGCTATCAATGCTCATCAGATTATGGGCATCAATCTCGCAAATCTCCTTCAGCTCCGGAATTTCCGCCAAAATATTTTCAGCCGATTGGGTCGGTGTCAGGCCGTTTTCCTGATAGGAGGAAGAAATGGTCCCTCCGGTATTAATGAACAAAACCTTTTTCATATCCAATGTTCCTTCCCGATTACATCTTCACTGTATTGTTCTTAGAATTTATCATGAATAAGTGTGATAAGCTACTTTGCAATGGAAAAGAATGGAGATATGAGGGGCCAAAAAAGCACGACAAACAAGCGCGGGCTTTCCTTCCTCCTGCGACTTGTCTAACGTGCCTTTTACATAGGTACAATAAGTCTACAGCGCTGCACACACCTATAAGCCATCCACGTACTTCTTATGGGGATACAGGCTGCTCCTGTGGCGCTCTCTGTACCAACGCTTTGCCCAGAAACTGCCGTGTCCGTTCTTCCTTCGGATTGGTGAAAAACTGCTCCACGGGTCCCTGCTCCACGATCACACCATGCTCCATCAGCACAACCCGATCCGCTACATCTCTCGCAAAACCAAGCTCATGCGTGACAATAATCATCGTATTGCCTTCACTCGCCACCTTTTGAATCACGGACAGCACTTCATCTACCAGTTCAGGATCAAGTGAAGATGTCGGTTCATCGAACAACAACACCTGCGGATTTAGTGCCAAAGCACGGGCAATCGCAACTCGCTGCTGCTGTCCACCCGAAAGCTGGGCAGGATAATAAGTCATACGATCCTTTAACCCGACCTTTTCCAGAATGCCTTCACTGATCTCCCTCGCCTGCTTACGATCCAGCTTTTTCACACTGGTCAGACCAATCATCACATTGTGGAGTGCATTCAAATTTTTAAACAACTGATATTGCTGAAATACCATGGCCGTTGCCATCCGTAGTCCGAGAATATCCTTTTTTCCCGCCTTGGCCGCGTCTACCTTTACACCGTCAATTTCAATGACACCACTGGTCGGCTGTTCCAAAAAATTAATGCTGCGCAGCAGCGTGGACTTCCCCGATCCGCTTGGGCCCAGGATCACTACGACTTCTCCCTTGCCCACCGTCAGGTCTATACCCTTCAACACGTGATGCTGTCCAAAATGCTTATGAATTTGATGAAGTTGAATCATACCCTTACTCACTTCTTTCGTAAATTCGAATACGCTTCTCCAGCACGACAAGCCCGCGCTCAATAATAATGCACACCAACCAGTAAATCAGAGACACCGCAACATATACCTCAAAAAAAGCCAACGCTCGCGCGCCCATAATTTTAGCCTGTCCCATCATATCGACGACACCGATCATAAAAATAAAAGACGTATCCTTCACCGTACTAATCAGCGTGTTTCCCAAATTGGGTAAAGCCACCGTTAGCGCTTGTGGCAGTACAATTTTGAGCATAATCTGTGTTTGGCTCATACCAATGGAATTGGCAGCCTCAAATTGTCCCCGGTCGACGGAATGAATCGCCGCCCGGAACGTCTCCGACAAATATCCCCCGAGGTTCAATGAAAATGAGAGCAACGCAAACAGCTCGGGCGGAATGACATAGACATTGAATTGCTGTAAGAATCCATATTCGCTCTGGAAATAATACAGAAACTTGGGTATTCCGTAATATACGAGAAACAGCTGCACAATGAGCGGTGTTCCCCGAATGTACGAGACATACAACGTAGACAATGGCGCCAAGACAGGCACCTTGTATATCCGGATTAAAGCCGTAGCTAACCCGATGATCCCACCCAGCAGCATGGACACAAACGCAATCCATAAGGTCACGGGGAGATACTCGACGATCTGGGGAAGGCTTTTCAGCATATAATCAAGATCAAACAGCTTTTCCATAGGAACCCCACTTTACCCTTTACATTGTTATTACTGAGGAATAAATTCTCCACCTGTCCACTGTTCAGACAATTTTTTCAGTGTTCCGTCCGTTTTCAACTCTTTAATGATCGGGTCGATTTTAGCTTTCAGCTCTTCGCCCTGCTTATCCTTTTTAAACACCAGGTTGATGTTATCGCTTTGCACCGGCTCGCCCACAGCTTCCACCTGCAAACCTTCCTTCTTGATCGTTGCCGCCGCCATAACCGGATCATTCACATAAGCGTCCACTCGGCCATTTTGCACGTCTTGAAGGTTATCGGACGAAGTGCCTGTATCATTGTATTTCAAAATAATTTTATTCCCGTTCTTCGCATTATACTGTTCCAGCAACTGTGTGTAGGAGTCGCCTACCGAGGCTGCTACCTTCTTGCCTTCCAAATCCTTGAGGGAATGAATATCCATTCTACCCTTTTTCACAATAATAACCGACTGAGCCGAGAAATAAGACTCATCCGAGAACAAATACTTCTTCTCACGTTCAGGATTTTTGGCAACTTCATCTGCGATCATCTGAACTTTATTCGAATCCAGTGCAAGGAATATCGCATCCCAGCCCGAAGGTACAAATTCAATCTTATAGCCGTCCAGCTTCTTGTCGATCTCCTTGACTACTTCCACATCGTATCCAGTCAGCTCGTTTTTATCATTCGTAAAGGCAAACGGTGGGTAGTCATTTTGTGTGCCTACATAGATCACCTTGTCCCCCGATGCCACATCCTTCGAGGAACATCCACTCAAAGCACCCGTTAATAACACAAGAGATAGGCCAATCGCTGCTACCAAAGCAGATTTCTTCATATTATGACATCCCCTTTTTAATATCCAAGTAATTTACTATGATTTTATATTATAACGGGTTATTCAAATAATACAACAAGTAAATTTCATATTGATTATTTAGCTATATGTTGCACAAAAAAAGGACCCTTGCGGGTCCACTGTTATCCATGAAGCGGAAAACGTTCTGCTGGATGCTCTGGCAAAATGGACGAGATCAACCGTCGTACAGCGGGATGAGCAGAGTCCAAAATCTGATCCTTCTCATCACAGCGCTCGATCAATCTCCCGTGCTCCATCACAGCAATGCCATCGCAGACGGCGTATGCCGCCCGAATATCATGCGTGATGAACAGATATGACAATCCAAACGAAGATTTCAGTTCTCCCAGCAGGGTTAAAATGTGCATCTGGTGAGCCATATCCAGACTGCTGACGGACTCATCCAGCACGATCAGCTTTGGTTTAAGCGCAATCGCCCGTGCAATGTTGATCCGCTGCAATTGTCCGCCACTGAACTGATGCGGATATTTAATCCGATCCTCTGGCTTGAGGCCAACCCGTTCCAGTAGGCTTTCGACTGTTCTTTTTTGTTCCTGCGCCGATAACCGTTCGTAATTGTCCAAAGGCTCCCCAATAATCTGCCCAGCGGTCATTCGGGGGTTTACAGCAGAGTGGCAGTCCTGAAATACGACTTGCATATCCCGTCGCAGTCCCCTGAGGACCTGGGGACTCGCATTATAAATGTCCTGTCCCTGGAACAGAACCTGACCCTCCTGCGGCTTCTCCAGCCCTAGAATAATCTTGCCCAGCGTGCTTTTACCAGCTCCACTGGTTCCAAGTAAGCCCAGGCAAAATCCACTCTCTATAGTAAGCGAAACGTTAGCCAACACAGGGGGACGTGGTTCAGAGCGGCCCTGCCATTTGCGCCTTCCATAGCTATGGGTTACTTCCTTCACTTGTAGCATGCGCATTCGCTCCCCTTTTGAAAGTGTGACCGTCGAACAGGCGACTAACCACCTACCTGATTCATGCCCCGAAGGGACAACTTGGGTCTGACATGCAGCAGCATTTTCGTATATTCATCCTGCGGGTGATTGAACAACTGATGGACCTCAGCCTGCTCAACAATACGACCCTGCTGCATGACAGCCACTTCATCCGCCAATTGGGAAATGACGCCCAGATCATGCGAGATCAGCAAAATGGACGTATTGTATTCCGTACGCAAGCGATCCAGCTCTCTTAGCACCTGTAGCTGATTGACCACATCAAGCGCCGTCGTTGGTTCATCCGCAATAACCACTGCTGGCCGCAGGCACATGGAAATGGCGATCATGACCCGTTGCAGCATCCCTCCGCTCAACTGAAACGAATAACGCTTCATCAGCTTGGCTGGATCGGGCAAATTCATATTCTCCAGAGCCGTTATGGCAAGATCACGGGCCTGTCGTTTAGTTAATCCGGTGTGCGTGCGGACCGTTTCCATAAACTGAGCTCCGATCGTATACACTGGCGTAAAGGCGCTCATCGGATTTTGCATAATAAACGCGATTTCCTTGCCCCGAATACGGCGCATCTCCTCAGCCGCCATTCCGTTAAGCTCACGCCCGTTCAGACGGACACTTCCTTCCACGTCCATCGTCTGGCGATCCAGTAATTGGAGCAACGCTTTACAAGTCACCGTTTTGCCGCTTCCACTCTCGCCGACAAGACCCAGAACTTGTCCCCTTCTCAGCTCAAAATGAGTTGGCTCCAGCAGAGACACCGTCCCTGCATCGGTTCTGAGCTTCACCTGTAAGTCGCTGACCTCCAGCACCTTCGCCCTGTCGTCCATCGTTGTAACTCACTCCTGTTTTACTGACGTTTGGCAATTCCGTATCGGTCGGACAGCGCCTCCCCCAATATATTGAAGGCCATCACCACCACCAGAATCATAACCCCCGGATAGATCATTAATTCCGGATGACTGCGGATGTATCCCGTTCCCTCATGAATCATGGCTCCCCATTCAGGGGTCGGCGGCTGAATGCCTAGACCAAGGAACGACAACGCGGAAATATCCATGATCGCCCAGCCCATTTCCAGCGTACCAATGACCACAATCGGCCGCAGCACATTCGGAATAATATGCCGCCGGATAATGGCTCCTGAGGAGGACCCGCTGATCCTTGCGGCAGCTATAAAATTCCGTTCTTTCAGACTGACGACCATATTGCGGCACATTCTGGCATAATACACCCACTGCACCATCATTAATGCAAGCAGCACCTGCATGAGGCCCGGTCCAAAAATACCGACAATGCCCAGCACAAGCACCAAATTCGGAAACGCCATAATACCTTCGCAAAACCGCATCAGCACACTATCGACCCAGCCGCCCACATAACCCGCAAGCGACCCGACCACAACGCCGATGCTAAGCGAGGACAGGAAAATTAAGGTTGCAAAGCCTAGCGAAATCCGTGCGCCATACAGCAACCGGGATAAATTGCACCGACCCAAATGATCGGTTCCCAGCCAGTACTCTTTGGAAGGTCCCTCCAGCTTGTGCAGTAAACTGACTTTAACCGGATCATGGGGAGCCAGCCAAGGAGCTAGCGCCATAATAATAAAAAGAGCAGCCAGTACGACAGAGCAGACCACGATTACCTTTTGACCTTTGAACATTGTACGCAATCTTATCATCACTGCTCTGCTCGTCCCTTCGATGAAATTCGGGGGTCCATATACAAATGCACCAGATCAACGAGCAAATTGCATACGATGAACAGGCATGCCGCCAAAAACACATAGCATTGTATGACGGGAATATCCCGGTTAAAAATCGCTTCCACAAAATAACGGCCAAACCCGGGCCATGAAAACACCTGCTCCACAATAATCGTTCCGGTCAAAAGTTTACCCAGGTTCATACCCATACTTGTAATCAGTGGAGCAATGGCAATTTTCAGTACATGCTTGAGCATGATCACCCGCTCACGGATTCCTCTAGTTCTGGCATACTGCACATACGTTTCCTGAAGCTGCTCCAACACACTGGAACGCAGCAGGCGCGTATATAAAGCAATCAGAACCAGCGACAGGGTTAACGTGGGCAGCACCAGATGCTGCCACGTTCCTCGCCCCTCTACAGGGAGCCAATCCAATCGGACAGAGAAAAAGAAGATTAACAAATATCCCAGCCAGAACTGGGGAATAGACGCCCCAAAATATGAAATTCCTCGACTAAGCATGTCGATCCAGCCATTTTTACGCATCGCCGCTAGCACGCCCAACGGGATACTCACTAGAATAGATAGCACCATACTGCTCACAGCCAATTCAAAAGTGGCGGGCAGCCGAACTTTGACCTCATCCCACACCGGCTTGTTGGTCAGATACGAAGTACCAAAGTCCAATTGACTAATTCTTTGAAGTGTATGCATATACTGCGTCAGCAAAGGCTGATCCAGCCCGAATTCATGTCTTTTCTGCTCCAGAATCTCTGGGGTAGGATAAATATGAGCAGCCGTCAAATAGGCCTCGGCCGGATCAACTGGTGAAATATGAATGAGTGCAAAGGTAACGAGGGTGGCAAAGAGAACAATAGGAATGACCGCTACCATTCGCTTCCCGATATAGCTGATCATGAGTTGTCCTCCTATCCTGTAAACGAACGTTACCCTTCGGTTTTAACTACTTCCCGATTTCAAGCCCACCAAACGGATTTTCATCCCGGTTGGCCGGGAATACAAAGTTCGTAATCTTTTTCTGATACACTGCCGTTTTCTTAATATACGAAATAGGCACAATGGCAGATTGCTCCTGAAGCGTCTTCAGAATCGAAGCATACAGCTCTTGGCGCTTGGTTTCATCTGTCGATGAGAGCGCCTCGTGTACTTGCTGATCCAGATCTTTCTTCATCGGAAGGGCGCTCAGCGTCTCGGAAATTCCGAAGCTCTTCTTGGCAATGACGTTAATAAAGGAATGCGGATCATAAGGCGCACCATAGTTATACCAGAAGTACAGATCAAACTGGTTGGATCTAAGGCGCTTAATTTGAACCGTCAGCTCCAGTCCGGTCAGGTTCACTTTGACACCCAGTTCTCCCCATTCAGCCTGAATGGTTTCAGCCATCGCCTTTTGGATTGGATCGGTTTTATCAAAAATCAGCTCAAAATCCAGCTGTTGTCCGTCTTTTTCCCGTACTGTACCGCCTGCGGGCAGCTTCCAGCCAGCCTCATCCAGCAACGCTTTGGATTTTTCCACATCATAGCCAACAGGCTGTAGGTTTACATTCGTATACGGATAGTTTTTGGATAAAACCGTATCCGCTTTTTCCTCCAGCCCTGAAGTCACACCTTCCACCATTGCCTGCTTGTTAAAGCCATGCTGGAGGGCCAGACGTACCCGAAGGTCTGCCAGCTTGGGATTGGACGAGTTGAGCAACAGGCTTCTTGTACCCACAGGCTCGGACAGCGTGGTAACATACTGATTCGTGTCGCGAAGCTGTTTGAAGGCATCCAGACTAATGACACCCTCTCCATAAATCAGATCCAGGTCGCCTTTTTCAAAGGCCATCACACGGGTTTCGCCATCGGGAATGATTTTTACCGTAATTTTATCCACCTTCGGTGCAGTACCCCAATAGTTCGGATTACGCTTAAAGGTTGCATACTCATCTTGCTTGTATTCATCCAGCATCCAAGGTCCTGTACCTACAGGTTTCTTGATTCCTTTGGACGTATCTCCATCATCCGGGAACCCAGCTTCACCCAGAAAACGGAACGGACGAACGACAGACAAATCCTGAAGCACTGGGTAGTATGGCTCTTTGAGCGTCATTCGGAAGGTGCTGTCATCTACAGCTTCAGTTTTGTCGAGAACGCCTACTATACCAAGCCAGCTGTGCGTTTTCTCATTTTTCATAATAGCGTCAAAATTCTTTTTGACAATAGCCGCATTAAATAGTGTCCCATCCGAAAATTTTACACCTTTGCGCAGCTTAAACGTATATGTCTTACCGTCCTTGGAAATAGTCCAGGATTCAGCCAAAGCAGGTTCCAGCTTGCCTCCTTGCTTGTAGCTGACTAACGGCTCATAAACCATGGATTGTGCAAAAAGTTGGGAAGGATTGTATACATGAGGATTCATCGTGCCAATGTCACGCGGCCACGATAGCGTGATCGACTTTTCATTGGCAGCTCCGTCAGTAGAGGTGGATGCAGGTGTGTTCTCCTGCTTCGCGCAGCCCAAAACAACGGATAATAAGAGGAGCGCCACCAACATAAGGGTGGCAGTCTTGCGGTGTCGAACGGACATCAATGTATTTCCCCTTTTCTATATATGTGATAATGATTATCATAATCATATTTAGAATAGGTATCACGCTCAATTTTGTCAACACTATTCGACAAGCAACCCTCTTATTTCTTTTAAATTTGTGAAATGAGGATTTTGAAAAATCCTAAACTTATGGCTTAATTCGCCAACGTTTGAAACAGAGTACGCGTGTACTCATGCTGTAACAATTCTTCATCCCATTCCTTAAATATTTCCACAATCTCCCCCTGAACCATGACGGCAACGCGGTCACAAAACTGACGAGTAGATGGGAGATCGTGAGTGATAAATAGGTAGGACAACTGACGTTCCACCTGCATTTTCTTGAGCATGTCCAGTACAGAAGACTGCGTTGTCGTATCCAGATTGGCGATCGATTCATCGAACAAGATAATATTTGGCTCCACCGCCAAAGCTCGGGCAATACATACCCGCTGCTTTTGTCCGCCACTCAGCTGAGCTGGGTACTTTTCCAGACTGTCAGCCTCTAATCCTACCGATTCCAATAGAGACAGACAAATATCCAGCGCCTGCGCTTTTCGCTCAGGGAAATAGTTGTGGATTGGCTCCATTAAAATATCTCGAATGGTCATACGGGGATGTAGCGAGGAGGACGAATCCTGTGCAACCAACTGGATTCGCTTGTACAGCTGAACATCCTTCATCTTTCCGGTGTGAATGGGCTGTTCATCCAGCCAAATCTCTCCTGAGGTCAACGACTCCAGCCCCAGAATACATTGTGCCAGCGTGCTTTTGCCACTTCCACTTTCTCCAACCAGTCCAAGACATTCTCCTTGTCGTATCTCCAGACTCACCTTCTTCACGGCCTGTTCGCTATCTTGCGTGCTGAACCAACCTTTTCTCCGTTTGCGGACAGGGTATGCTTTGGTCACATTCTTCAATTCCAGCATCACTGGTGCATCCTTCCTTCCGGGCTCATCTCCAACACTCGATCTGCTATGCGACTCATACCCTGGCGATCATGTGAGATCAACAATATGGTGAGATCAAAGTCTTCTCTCAACTGTTGCAGCAATGCCAAGACCTTGTCGCGGTTGATCACATCCAGCGCCGTAGTAGGCTCGTCGGCAATAAAGAGGCGAGGACCGGAGCTTAGCATGGCAGCCAGCAGCACCCTTTGACACATGCCTCCACTTAGTTCAAAAGGATATGACGACAAAGTATGCTCAGGATCTGCAAACCCTACCTTGCAGAGCAGAGAGCGCAAATAGGCCTCCCGCACTGGATTAGCGCCTCCTCTGGCTATTTCTGAGACACGGCTCAGCATCTGCCGTATCCATGGCAGCACACCCAGTGGGTGGACTTGCTGGGGTGCATTGTGGGATGATACAGCACCAGCGTGCCCCGGCTCCATCTGGTCGTGCGGCATCCAACGCCGCCCGTGCAGTCTAAGCGTGTCCATCAGCTGGGCGCGGACAGTCCGGATCGGATTCAACCCGCTCAGCGATTGTTGAATCAGCAGGGCAATATCCTCTCGGCGCAGCCTTTGCCAGCGCCGTTCCTGGAACGGGAGAATGTCTTCCCCGTTATAGTAGATACGCCCATGCGTAACACCGATACCTGGCTCCAGCATGCCTGCGATTGCGTGTGCGGTCAGGCTCTTGCCGCATCCGCTCGGTCCGGTCAGGGCCACAATCTCCCCTGAATATATGGAAAAGCTCACATCACGCAGCAGTGGTTTGCTCCCACTTCTGCTTGCTCCTGCGCCTGTGCGGCAGATTTCCAAATGTTCCACGTGTAACAACGGTTTTCGACCTGCCACTTGTTCTATCGTATCCTTGCCCCCAAGGGCTGTTTGATCCTCCACTATTTGGCCGCCTCCTTTTCCGAAAAGCGGTCGCCCAAAAGCTGGCAGGCAAGTACGAATAGCATAATCGCCAAGCCTGGGAAAATCATGACATGCGGAGCCACCTGAAAATATGAGGTGGCATCATGCAGCATCACGCCCCACTCTGGCTTGGGCGGCTGTACCCCCAGTCCAAGAAAGGACAGCCCAGCGATCATCAGCACCACGCGTCCGATATCCCATACCGCATAAACCAACAATTGCGGCAACGCTTGTGGCAATACATAACGGCTCAGTATACGTACGTGTGAATTGCCGGATAAACGGGCATACCGAACGTAGTCCTCCTGACAGGCTTTTTGAACCAGACTACGGATATATCGGACATAGCCCGCCCACCGTACCGCAATAATGGCAAGGGTCATGTTAACAAAACCCGGACCCAAAATACCGACAATCGCCACCGTTAAAATAATATCAGGAAAAGCCAGTACCCCGTCGATTCCTCGCATAACCAGCTGGTCCACGCGTCCGCGCACATAACCAATAAGCAACCCTATAGGCAGACTGAAGCACAACGTAGCTACAGTAATCGCACATGCGATTAGCACGCTCATCCGAATCCCGTAAATGAGCCGTGACAGCACATCCCGACCCAGATGATCCGTACCGAAAGGGTATTTCCGACTAGGTGGTGCCAGGCGGTTCAAAAGATCCACTTGAAGAGGATCATGAGGAGCGACCCATGGAGCCAATAACCCAAGCAGCACGATCAGACCAAACAGTACGCCTCCTGCCAGCAAGCTCCCTTGAAAGGAAAGCCGTATCTTTTTCATTTTCAGCTTCCCCCTTAACGCAAACGCAGCCTCGGATCTATCGCCGTCTGGACCACATCCACCAAACACTGAACTCCTACAATTAAAAATACGGCAAAAATAACATACCCCTGAATCACCGGATAATCTCGCTGTGTAATCGCATCTATAAAATACTTGCCCAACCCCGGCCATGAAAAAATGGTCTCTACGATGACATTACCTGCCAGCATAAATGATAGATTGGTACCTAGCAGTGTAATTATAGGCAGAACCGCATGCTTAAATATCTCAAAAAACAAGATATGCATACGGGAAAAGCCTCGAGCCTTCGCTGCTTTCACAAAATTCCGGTCACCCAGCTCCAGCATTTGAGCGCGCAGTACGCGTGCTTGCACAGCTCCCAAACCTGCGCCAAGAGTCAGCGCTGGGAGCACTAGATGTGTCCAGTCCTCCCTTCCCATGGATGGGAGCCAGCCCAAGCGAACGGAGAATAGATAGATCAACAGAAAACCAAACCAAAAAGAGGGGATCGACGATCCCAGCAGGGCGAACAGCCTGCCCAGACGATCCAGTGGGCCGCTGATTTTTAGCGAGGCAGCCAGCCCCAGCCCCAGCGTAAGCACCGTCATGACGGCGAAGCCCGCAGCAGCTAGCTCCACAGTAGCAGGAAGTCTGTTCCACAGTTCGGCTAGCACCGACTCCTTGGATACATACGAAGTGCCCCAATGCCCTGTGAACACATCCCGCAGCCAGTTCACATATTGAATATGAAGCGGTTCGTTTAAGCCCAGTTCCTTTCGTAGCGTCGTCAACGCCTCCTCAGAGGCAGGGATATTATGCGCGGTGAGCAAAATGGTAGCAGGGTCTCCAGGGGCCAGCCGCATCAGTACAAAAGTCAGCGTGGATACAACGAATACAATAATGAGTAGCTGCGCCACACGTTCCAGTATAAAACGAATCATAGGATACGCAGCTCGTTATTCCGCAATATCGGATTGCGCTGTAATGTAGTAATACTCGATCGGATGGGGTGTAAAACCCTCCACCCCTTTTTTCACACCAAACACATTATCAGGATGCACAATGAACGACTGTGGCAAATCCGTATTGATGATATCCAGCGCTTGTAGTGTCACAGCATTACGCTGCGCTGTATCCTTCGCCAGCTTCAAGCTGTTAAGAATACTCTCTAGCGGTTTGGAACTATAACGGCTTACATTGGCTTCGCTTTTCGAAGAATAAAACATGTCCATAAAATATTGCGGCTCTCCTGTATGAGCAGTAAGCATACTGTACATAGCAAAATCCCAATCGTTTTTGGTCAACGCCTCGTCGATATTTTCCACCTTGCGAATCTTGACCTGGATTCCCTCTTTCAGCAATTGGCTTTGGATGACCTCAGCCATCACAGAGAGCTCCGGACGCTGAGGGAAAGTCAGCAGCGTAACCTCGAACGGCTTGCCTTGCTTAGTCCATGTCCCTTGGGCGTCCTTCTGCCAGCCATCCTTCGTCAACAGTTGCTCTGCCGTTCCGTCCAGCGCTTTACGCTCAACTTTACCGAAGGGAAGAATGCTCGGGAACGGGCTGCTTGCCTCCGTACCGAAGCCCCTCATGACGGCGCTCACAATCGATACGCGTGGAATCAGGCTGTCCACCACCTTACGGTTCGCCGCATCCTTGAATACTGGCGATTCCATATTGTACACGATCATATGGGTGCGCAAGGACGGAGCCGACAGCACTTGTAGCCTGTCGTTCTTTTTCAGTACCTCTGCGTTATCAACCGGAATATCCGTCGCTACGTCCACCTCACCGGATTGCAGTGCCATCAGGCGCGAATTCCCGTCCGTAATGAACTTCATCGTCGCTTCAGCCAATCGTGCCTTCTCGCCCCAGTATCCGTCATAACGCTCTACGACCAACGATTGGTCCTTGTTGAATGCTTTGACTTTAAAGGCGCCTGTCATCGCTGGGTAACTCTGTTCATCTTTCATCGATGCCACATCCAGTACAATCGTCGATGGATCAGCTAGATTAGACACCAACGCCGCATTCGGCTGGTTTGTCGTGATCTTCAAGGCCAGCGGGCCGCTTACATCAATGGACTTCACATTCAGTAAATCCTTCGCCAGATGGCTTTTCTCAATAGAGCGTAACAAAGACGCTTTTACACTTGCTGCATCCATACTTTTTCCATTATGAAAAGTGACTTTATCCTGCAAGCTGAACGTCCAAACTGTAGGGCTATCCTGCTTCCACTCCTTTGCCAGCCAAGCCACAGGCTCCAGCTTTTCATTCAAACGTACCAGTGTCTCACCTGCACCGGATCGCATCACATCCCAGCTATTATCTCCATGCGGGTCAACGCCTGACGGTTTCCATGTATACGCCATTACCAGCTTTTTATCTGTCGCTGTTTGTTGTGCTGACGCGTTTTCACCCTTGCCGGAGCTATCCGACGTCCTATTGCTGGCACATCCCGAAAGAGCCATAACTGCCAGCAGCAGCATCACCCCTGTACATATCAACCATGAACGCCTGCTACGATTGCTTATCATTCGATGAATCCCCCTCTATCTTGTAAAATCGCATAAACCTAACGCAAAACGCGAAAAAAGCATTCCAGACCACTTAATTAGCAGTCAGAAATGCCTTCAATATAAAATGTCAGAACTCACCTCGAAGCCAACTCCAAAAACATAGAAGGGATCAGATCGGTTTCAGACATTCCGTATGCAGCACGCCTAACCACCTCCCCAGCATCCCGTGGGTCTGACAGTGATGTCAAAACAGGCAGGTCTCCTGACTCCAGGCGTATCTTTCAGGCCTTCCCGGTTCTTCACAATTCCAGTGGCTGTTCTGAAAGCTCCAGCAGTATCCTGCTGATGCCTGTATACAGTGGCGGGCCCGTGTCGGAATCAACCGAACTTCCCTTTTAAGTGAACATGCTCAACAACTATGTACATCGTCTCTACGAAACCCCATACATAGAGTTGTCCGGCTCACACCTGTTTTCTTCCTTTATTTCTTTTCATTACGATCTTATTTTGTTGTCACAGGCTTGTCAATAAAGGCTGCACAATAATTTAAATTTGAACGATAAGGTAGAAACAAGACATAACCTCCAATTGCGTGCACGCAATTGAAGTGTTAAAATTAGGTATAGAGTAAACCACCGTGTCCGTATACTAAAAAGAGTCTTCGCCGCGCCAACGGCAAAGACTCTTAGGACTTGAAAGGCTGTGGATCACCACCACGGTGCGCTGCATAACTAAATGTCAATGCAAACGAAACCCACCGTTAGGGGCCAACCTAATTACGCGGTGGGTTTTCGCTTGTTCCGAAATTTTCGACGTAGCCAGCGATAAAGTTTACGAATACTAAACACCAGGCTTAGTAACGTAACCATCCAACGCAACACATCGTAGCACGACACAAGGTTGACCATCGGCTTCACCCCCTTTCGGGAAGCTGCACCGTGGTCCGAAAACATCCACCACTATTCAAAATCCATAAGGTAAATTATACCATGATATCGCCCGCTACTCTAGCAAATTCTTCTAGTAAGTAAACTGGGAAACGCACCAAATTAGAGCTACCCATTTCATTCCGCAGTTTATCTATATATCCCCAGACAGCAAGGGGATCTACTATCTGGATAACCCCATGCCAAACAGCCGGAAAAGAGGCATACGTCCTCTCTCCGGCTATCTTTATTTATTTCTAATCATCAAACCTTCTGTGGAACCTCCTGAACCGTCACGCTTTTGACCGATTCCCCTTGTTTTCTCGTCAAAACGATGTTCAAGACAATCGCTGTAATCGAGCCCGAAACAATACCATTTTGCAACAACATTTTGGCAAAGCTCGGCAGCTGGTCGAACATTTGTGGCAGAACGGCAGAACCTAGGCCCACAGCAATACTGCATGCTGCGATCAGCAGATTGCTTTCCTTTCGCAGATCCACTTCTGACAAAATAGACATGCCTGATGCAGCGACCGAGCCAAACATGACGATCATCGCCCCGCCCAGCACAGCGTTAGGAATCACTGTCGTTAAAGCAGCCAGCTTAGGCAGCAAACCGAGAACAACCATGATACCGCCCGCAGCAAAAATAACGTTCCGCGATTTGACGCGTGTGAGCGAGATCAGACCCACATTTTGCGAGAAGGCTGTATAAGGAAACGCGTTAAAAATACCCCCAAGCATAATCGCAAGTCCTTCCGAACGAAGTCCATTGACGATCTGCTTTTGCTCTACCTTTTGATCAATCGCCTTGCCTACTGCCAGATAAACACCCGTAGACTCGACCATGCTGACAATATTGACAATAATCATCGTACAAACTGCCATCATGCTAAACTCTGGCTTACCAAAATAAAACGGCTGCGCGACACTCACCCATGAGGCCTCCGCCACGGGGGCAAAATGCACCATTCCCATTCCATAAGCAACCACCGTACCCGCGAACAGACCAATAAGCACGGAAATCGAGCGCAAAAAGCCTTTTGCCAACCGATTCACAAGCAGGATAACCAGTAGTGTAACTAACGCCAGCAGCAAATTGCGTGGCTGTCCAAAGTCCGAACTGCCCTGGCCCCCTGCTACATTGTTCATCGCCACCGGAATAAGGGATAGACCGATAATTGTAACGACCGAACCCGTAACGACCGTCGGGAAAAAGCGTAGCAGCTTGCCATACAGCGGTGCCGCAAGCACCACGAATATACCAGACAAAATAATGGCACCGTACGCTGTCGCCAAATTTGAGGTCGAAGCAATCGCGATGATAGGCCCTACTGCCGTGAACGTACAGCCTAAAATGACAGGCAGTCTACTACCGAAAAAGCGTGTGCCCATAATTTGTAATAACGTAGCAATCCCGCAAGTGAACAGATCGGCAGCCACCAAATAAGCCATCTGGGCTGGAGTTAGGTGCAATGCTCCCCCTACAATTAGAGGTACAGCAATGGCTCCAGCGTACATCGCCATGACATGCTGGAAGCCCAGTGCGAATAACTTTTGTTTACTTAACATCCCACATTCTCCTTAACAGGAGCAATTACTGCGCCAGCTTCCTCTATAAAATGGACCTCGCCTGGTGCCATGGAAGCGATACGCGCAAGAGAACGTACGGCGATGCCTCTTTGCTCCAACAGTCCACGGCCTTCCTGGAAGCTCTTCTCAATCACACAGCCAACCCCGGCCAGCTCCGCTCCTGCTTCCTTTACAATATCCGTAAGTCCGACCAATGCTGCACCAGTTGCCAAAAAATCATCTACGATCAGCACATGGTCGCTGGCATCGAGATATTTTTGGGAAATGCTCACCTGATAGGTTTCCTGCCGAGTGAACGAATGAACCTCTGCGAAGTATACCTGCTCATTCAGCGTGATGGCCTTCTTTTTCTTCGCATAAATGAACGGGACCCCCAAGGCAATAGCAGTAGCCATTGCAAATTGAATACCACTAGCTTCAATGGTAAGCACCTTGGTGATCGGAGCACTGCCGAACAGGCGTGCAAACTCCTTACCAATCTCTAATGCTAATGCTGTATCTACCTGATGATTCAAAAATGAATCTACCTTTAATACGGTGTCAGATAAAATTTGTCCTTCTTGACGAATACGTTCCTCCAAAACTTTCATTATGCGAGTATCGCTCCTTCTGTACTTTAAAATAGTGAGGATTTTGCAAAATCCTGAACAGTAAAACCTGCCAAAACCAAAAAAGGACAGGCTCCCTTGAGTTGTTTCTCAAGTGAAGCCTGTCCTTGGGGTTATAATCCCTGACGGATTGGCGCACAAATAAATGCCCGCATTCATCCGAAGCCGATGCGCTATCACTCATAGTCGGACGATTACAGTGGTCATCCGGTAGAAACTTTTGGGCCATATCCCCAATATTATACGAGTCATATGAAATTGATATCTTGTATACTACACCCTCTGGCGGACGGTTTCAAGATTATTTTTCATACAGACAGCGGCTTTTGGAGAACCTTCCACAATTGGAATATCGTAAAATCACATCGACCTTTGTTGAAGGTATATATATAGTAGAAAACAGATGTTAAAAAACAAAAATACATACAAAACAACATTCAATTTTAATTATAGTTTTAAAAAACAAAAATAAATCCACAAATTTCACTTCCGTTTCTGTTGACTACAAAGAAAAACGGAAGTAGTATGGAGTTAGTTAAGAAAACAAAAGGCAGACTTTCAGGCTGCCCGTATTTTATCCATGCAAGGAGATTGGATATGAATAATTATCTTGCTGTTGATATTGGAGCTTCAAGCGGTAGGCTCGTAGGGACAACTCTGCAAGGTGACCAGCTACACTTACAAGAGCTTCACCGTTTCAACAACTCCTTTACCGAAAAGGACGGGCACGATTACTGGAATATCGAGGAACTATTGAATGAGATTATTCAAGGCTTGCAAAAAGCTAAGCAGAAGGGGATTCATTCCTGTACGCTCGGCATTGATACATGGGCTGTAGATTACGTGCTGCTTGATCAGAAAGGTAACCGCATTCATGAGGTATACGCTTACCGGGATGCACGTACCCTCCACGCACCCGACAGGCTGCACCAGCTCATCAGTCGAGAGGCTGTGTATGAGAAAACAGGCATTCAGGAACTAAACTTTAATACCCTGTATCAACTGTTTGTCCATGATCGGGAACAGCTTGCCCAGGCGGATAAAATATTGATGGTCCCTGATTATCTGTACTATCGCCTGACAGGCATCATGACCAATGAAATCACGAATGCGTCCACGATGCAGCTTCTCAACGTGAACACCCGAGAGTTTGATGAAGACCTGCTGTCCCTGCTCCAACTGCGGCGCAATCAGTTTTCAGAGCTTGCCGAGCCTGGGCGGGTTCTGGGTTCTCTTTTGCCGGAGCTTGTTCAAAAATACGATCTTCCGGACTGTCAGATCATTCTTGCGCCTACTCACGATACTGCATCGGCCGTTGCAGGTGTTCCGTCACAGCGGGAAGAATCTTGGGCTTATATTAGCAGCGGCACGTGGTCACTACTGGGAATGGAACGATCCGAAGCCTTGAATACGAAGGCAGCCATGCAGGCGAACTACACGAATGAGTGGGGCGCTTACGGTACGTACCGTTTTCTGAAAAATATTATGGGATTGTGGATGATTCAGGAGGTCAGAAGAGAAGGGGGCTGTGCACATAGCTTTGCCGAATTGGCCCAACTGGCCTCAGCAGAAGCACCGTTTGTCAGTCTTGTCCTCTGTAACCATTCATCCTTCTTAAACCCGGATAGTATGACCCTTGAAATCCAGCGATTCTGTGAAGAAACAGGCCAGCCCATCCCCAGGACGCCGGGCTCACTCGCCCGCTGTATTTTTGACAGTCTGGCCTTAAGCTACCGCGATGCCTTACACGAACTGCAACGTTTAACAGACGAAACGATTACCAGATTGCACATTGTCGGCGGAGGCGCTAACAACGAATTACTATGTCAGCTAACAGCCGATCTCTTGGGAATTGAGGTTCAGGCAGGTCCTTCCGAATCTACGGCCATCGGCAATATTGTCGTGCAATTAATTAGCTCTGGTGTTCTTGAGAATCTCAAGGCTGCGGGCCGAACCATCGCCCGCTCCTTTCCGACTCGGCTATATGAGCCACAATCGGTGGAAGGCGTGCAAGAACTTTTGGATCGCTGGGAGCAGCTTAAGATACAAGCAACATCCTCTATTCACATATCTCAATAAAGGAGTAAAGCCATGAACGAAGCCATTGAAGCCAGTTATAACGAAGCGAAAAAGCTGTATGCCCGCCACGGTATTCAAGTGGACGACATTTTACGGAAGCTTTCACAAATCAAAATATCACTGCACTGCTGGCAGGGAGATGATGTTCAGGGATTCCTGTTCAAAGACAAACAGCTTAGCGGGGGGATTGCCGTAACGGGCAGCTACCCGGGCAGAGCCGGCACGCCGCATGAGTTGCGTCAGGATTTAGAAAAAGCCTTATCACTCATTCCGGGTAAACACAAGGTCAATCTGCACGCCATCTATGCGGACACCACAGAACAAGTGGATCTGGATCAACTGGAGCCACGCCATTTTCAGAACTGGGTAGACTGGGCCAAACAGCAAGGACTTGGGCTTGATTTTAATCCAACCCTGTTCTCCCATCCTAAAGCGGAAGACGGCTTCACAATGAGTCACAAGGATTCGGAAATCCGTGATTTCTGGATCACACACTGCAAAAAATCACGCAGGATTGCCGAGTATTTTGGCAAAGAACTCGGTCAGCCCTGTGTCACAAACCACTGGATGCCGGACGGCTATAAAGATACTCCGGTTGATCGGTTGGCTCCAAGAGAACGTCTGCGTGATGCGCTGGACGAAATTTTCAGCGAGGAAATCAGCGAGGAATACAACATCGATGCGGTTGAAAGCAAGCTGTTTGGCATTGGCTCGGAAAGCTATGTCGTGGGCTCACATGAATTCTATATGGGTTACGCCCTGACACGCGGTAAATCTATCTGTCTCGATGCGGGTCACTTCCATCCAACCGAAGTCATTTCGAACAAACTGTCCTCTGTGCTGATGTTCACCGATCAATTATTGCTCCATGTCAGCAGACCCGTTCGCTGGGACAGTGATCATGTCGTGACAATGGACGACGAATTGCTGGACATTGCCCGTGAGCTGGTTCGCGGTGAATTGCTTTCCCGAACCCATATCGGTCTCGACTTCTTTGATGGCAGTATCAACCATGTGGCAGCATGGGTCATCGGAACACGCAACACGATTAAAGCGCTGCTTCGCGCTATGCTCGAACCGATTGAAGCATTAAGGCAGGCGGAAGAGGATCGGGACTTCACCACTCGTCTTGCTCTAGTCGAAGAATTCAAATCGTATCCGTTTGGTGCGATATGGGATTACTATTGCGCTCAAAACAGCGTTCCCGTTCGTGAGGAATGGCTGGCCGAAGTAAAAAACTATGAACAACAAGTACTGTTGAAACGATAACTGCTGAAACGGTAACTACTGCACTGATAATGCTTATATTCATATCATCCAAAGGGAGAGATCATCCATGACTACTGTGCTGGAGAATCAAAAAGAACGAAAATCGGGACTGGATATCCCATTTGTTCGCGAGATGGCGGAAATTACACAAAACATGTGGAAATTCGGCTGGGATGAACGCAATGGAGGTAATGTAAGCTATATTCTGGATGAAGCTGAGGTTGCAAAATATATAGATATTCATCAGGTCATTCGGACGATTAAACCTGCTTTCCCGGTGAATGAACTGGCTGGTAAGTATTTTATCGTCACCGGATCAGGAAAATATTTTAAAAACGTAATTGCAGATCCAGAAGCAAACTTAGGGGTCCTTCGTGTCTCCCAGGATGGCGAACAGTTGGAAGTCTTGTGGGGCCTCAAACATGGCGCAGTGCCTACCAGTGAGTTACCTTCCCATTTTATGAGCCACATTGAGCGCTTGAAGGTCGATCCTAACCATCGCGTGGTGATTCATAATCATGCCACCCATGTTATTGCCATGACCTTCATTCATAGTCTGGACGAAAACCAATTCACCAAAACGCTGTGGGAAATGTGTACCGAATGTATTGTCGTCTTTCCAGACGGTATCGGTGTAATCCCTTGGATGGTACCGGGTTCCAGCGAAATCGGCCGCGAAACTGCAAAAAAAATGAAGGATCATCACGCTGTATTATGGCCTCATCATGGCATTTTCGGAACGGGCAGCTCCATTGATGAAGCGTTTGGTCTCATTGAGACGATTGAAAAAGCGGCGCAAATTTACATGCTCATTGCTCACCATGATATCCAGCAACGGATTACAGATCAGGAATTGGCCGATCTAGCCAAAGCCTTCAACGTTACTCCAAAAGAAGGAATCTTGAACGTATAAATATAGGCTAATCCCCATCTCATAATACAGAACTTAAAAGGCTCCACGGGTCATCTCAAACCGGCCATGGAGCCTTTGGCATACGCAGTTTTAATTATATAACCCTCAATTCCAATGAATTAACTTGTAATTATGCTTTCCTTTATATACAATAAAATCAAAATTCCCTTATCTCCACCAAAGGAGAGGTGACAAGTTATGAAAAGAGCAAAAAATGAAGATCACTTCGACATCGTGGAAGACCATTATTTCACAGCTACCGAATTGGAAAAGTCCAGCGCCATTTGGCCTGTCAGACTGGGTATGGATATTTCGAAAACAAGCTGCCATGTCGGTCCCAAGGCTGTTCCTTATTTTTATTTGATTTTTGTGCTTGAAGGTCAGGCTGAGTTTATTTATAAGCAACAGAAGTACCGTGTCCAAAAGTCTGATTTATTCTGTTTTTTTCCGCATGTTGCCCATGAATATTACACCGATCACCAACACCCTTTGCAAAAGGTATGGATTGCCTTTGAGGGACCCAAATCCCTCGCGCTACTGGAGCGGATCGGAATTAATCCCTCTACGCCATTTATGGCTAACGCAGTGAGCGAGGAAATCCTCGGACTTATCTCCAACCTGTTTTCCATCGTACACGACAACAGCAGACAGGGCAGCGATCTGGCCCGCTTGATTACACTGCACCAGATCTTCGAGGAGTTGTCCCGCAACACATCTGACGTACTGCGCAACTTTGTATGCTCTGATTATTGGCTCCAGCAGGGGAAAGATTACATTGAAATGCATTATTGTGACCGTGTTACGATTGAGCAAATTGCCGAGCATGTAGGTGTGGATCGTGCCCATTTTTCACGTAAGTTCCATTCCACCTTCCTCATCTCTCCCGCCAAGTATTTGCAAAACCTTAAGATTAACGAAGCCAAAAGATTACTGGAGCAGACAACTTACAATTTGTCGATCATAGCCCAGTCCATCGGCTATACCGATATGTCCACCTTTTCCAAAGCATTTAAGAAAACAGCAGGGATTCCACCGCGTGAGTATCGCTTCCGACATCAGTCCCGGCAAGAGATTCGTACCGTCAATGCCTAGCTGGAATCCAGTAACGTTCAAGAGAGCCGCCGTATACGGTGGCTCTCTTTTTTTATGACCTGATCCTAATTAGTACTTGGTTCTGAGACCTTTCAACGTTATAATAAGCATCAAACCAACAGGAAAGGTACGTGAAATCCATGCTGCGATTCAATGCGATACGTACGGGCTATCTGCTGGGCATCTCACTGGTACTTGCCGCAATTATTTATTTTTTCGCCTCCAATTGGGGCGGACTGGATCGGACAGTCAAAATTGTACTGGCTGCTGCGCTTATTGTTCTGTTCTATGGCTTGTCTTTTGTATTTGCACGGATACGTGCTGTTCCCGGCCAACAAGCTTTTCTGTCTAATATGTTTTTGGTGGCTGGCTGTATAGCCTTTGGCGTTTCTGTGGCATTGCTCGGTCAAATTTACAATTCCCATGCGGACAGCTACGGATTGTTTTTCATTTGGTCGGTACCGGCTCTGCTACTTAGTTGGATCACTCGCTACAATCCTTTTTATATGCTGTCGTATGTACTGATTCATCTTGGTTTGTGGTTTTATTTTTACCCTACGATGCAAAGCCCGTCTTATAGCGAGCTGGAATCGTTGTCCATTGCCGGAATGTTCGCACTGGTCAATCTGGTGCTGTTTCTATTGACGTTCCTTCATCGTATACACTCTGCTCCACTACAATATATGAGCTTTACTGTTTTTCATATAGCCATGTTAGCGATGACTAATTCTTTTGCATTTGATGGCTATGGCCTGGTCATGAATATACCGTATATCGCTGTGATTGCTTTAGGATTTTATATATTTATCAAGGTACGGCTGAATAAAACACTACTGACCTTGAATGCATTGGCGCTCTCAGCGTTTGCTGTCTTTAAATTTATAGAGCTAGCAGAGGCTTACTACTCATCTCTGTTTTTTGTTTTTGGTTTGATTTTTGTGGCGCTGCTGCTGACCGGTAACGTGTGGTTTTTCCGTTATTTGAATCGTTTGGGGAAAACACCACCGGAAACAGGGGAGATATTCAATGGGGAAAACGGGGATATCGCGAAAACCGATGTGGAAACAACCGTTCCCGAGGAACGTGGCAGTGAATGGATCAGCAAAACCGTATCCCGTGTAATCAAAGTGGTTGGAGTGCTGATCGGAAGTATATCTCTCATCGGATTGATTATGATTAGCACGAATGTAAACCACACCGAATATGTACTGTTGGTTGTGTCATTGCTACTTATGATTTTGATGATTGTCATACCGGAATCCAAGCTGGATTCGGTCATACGTTATACCCTGCTGACCATCAGCTATATTACAGGCTTGGCGGCCATTCTATGGTCAGATCAGTCGCTGCTTTCGGTATTATTTCTGATCGTTTCCATCGCTGGATGGTTTCGCTCCAAGGGGAAAAGGCAGTTGTTTTTTGCCTACACCTTTGTAAACCTGAATCTGGCGACCATTTTATTTCAGCAGTATCAGGAGTGGGATGGTTGGAACTGGACCTATAAGTTCATCATCTTCTCTCTTTTCATCGTCAATGCCGTGTTATATGGGGTAAGTTACTTTATATCCAAGACGGAGTTAAAAGAACATCTGCGGAATAGCTCATTATTTTTCAGCTTGCTGTTCCTGTTTTGGGCGACGTTTTTCGAGGATGTCGTTCCACACTCTTATATGTTCATTAACATTTTTTATTTTGTTATCGTTACCGGGATGGTCTTTGCCTTTGCCCGTGTGAAACAAAAATCGGAGGCCATCATGAGTGTTGTCTTCTGGTTTATTTTTATCGGCTTCAAATACTATGATTTATTGTGGACGCTACTGTATAAATCTTTTACGCTGGCGTTACTGGGGATCATTGCGCTCGGAATTACCTGGTGGGCGGATCGGCGAATGGCCCATAGCGGCAAAGCAGCATTCGATGCCGACCACCGCAGCTTTAGCTTTATGCGCTTAAGCCCGTTACTCATTGCCATTGTCATCGTGCTACAGCTGGGGATCATCGGGTATCAGACGGTGAGAAGCGAAACCCTGCTCGCCACAGGGGCTTCCATTAAGCTCAAACTGGCTCCTATAGACCCGCGCTCCCTGCTACAAGGCGATTATGTGGCACTGAATTACGACATATCTACCCCTCCTTCCAAGACCCCTCTTCAGGAGGAAGAATGGAGCCGAGGCAAGGTCAAAGTCGTTCTCACACCAGATAGCCAAGGAGTATACGTCGCGGATCGCCTATATCAAGATGGTGAAAAACTTGCCAGTCATGAGGTCGTTCTAAATGGACAATGGTATGGTTCTCGTATTCTGTACGGTATTGAGAATTATTTCATCCCTGAGGGAACCGGACGTACTGTAGAACAGAACGCACATTTTGCCCATATTCGGGTGAGCCGCAATGGAGACGCACTGCTGGAACGTTTGGCAGAAAGCTGACCAGATCGACGCAGGTACTAAACAAAGCAGGCTGAACCAAGCCCCTCCATTACTGGAGCACAACTTGGTTCAGCCTGCTTGTTCTTTTTCGGGCCATCGAGTTACCTCTTATAGATAACCTTTATCCCTACGCTACGCTTATCCTCGTTTATACATCTCTCGTCCATGATGCTATTTCCTCAATATCCTGCGGCTGAGTCCGGCAACAACCGCCAATCAGACGAGCTCCCGCTTCATACCATTGGCGGGCACTTTGTCCGAACGTCTCTGTACAAGTGCTGCCATGCCATGTCTTGGTGACCGGGTCATATTCCTCCCCCAGATTGGGATATACCACCACAGGCTTATCCGTGTGGCTGCGTATTTCGTGAATAAGCGATGGAACGAAATTCGGCAAAGTGCAATTGACCCCTACAGCTGCCACTTGCTCATGCCCATTCAGCCACTCAGCACATGCAGCGGCAGACTCACCATTGCTGATATGCTGCCCATCCTTTGCGCTAAAGCTGATCCAGGCATACGTACCAGGGAATTCCTTCAGCAATCGGGCGATGGCCTTGGCTTCAACCAGACAGGGTATCGTTTCACAAGCTAAAATATCTGCACCCGCCTCAATCAGAGCTTTCATACGCGGCCTGTGAAACTCCACAAGCTGTTCCTCGCTCAGCTTGTAATCGCCGCGATACTCTGATCCATCTGCCAAAAACGCCCCGTAAGGGCCGACGGAGGCCGCAACTAGCGGCTTGGGACGATGTCGCTGACTTGCAGTAGCCGTCACGTCAGCCCAAAACTCATCTCGTGCCTGCACAGCAATCCGCACCGATAATTGAATCAGTTCCAGCGCCTCAGCTTCGCTTAAGCCTCGTTTAACATAGCCTTCAACGGTAGCCTGATAGCTCGCAGTAATCGCACAGTCTGCCCCAGCCTCAAAATAATCCCTATGTACACGCTTGATCGACTCCGGATGCTCATGAAGGATTTTAGCTGACCATAAGCTATCGTTCAGATCATGTCCATGACGCTCCAGCTCGGTCGCCATTGCGCCATCCAGCACGATCAGCTGAAATTCGTTCAGTATATGTTGTATCGGATTCATGCGGCCCCTCCTGCTCGTCTTTTCTATTTAACCCACTAATCAAGTAGGGTTTAATGATTTACATTATAGCACGGATGTTGATGAGCATTCACAAAGCCAAGAAATAATCATTTTGTGAAGTGAAGACGCCCCCTCTCGTTTCATTTGCTATCTGATGTAACGTATAAATTTTTTAAATTAGTTTCATAAGTTAAATTAATTAGATATTGTTCTTTTTTTCACAAAGTCATTTTACTATAAAGGTGCAAACCAACACTTTGGCCAAAAGATCAGGGCATTGCATCGTCACATTTTGCATCGGTATATATGTGAAAAAAGGTACAAGAGAGGGTTTTATCTATGTCTTTACTAGAAATGATTACAGCGACCTTAACAGATAACAAAATTGTCAGCTCTATCGCTTCCACCGTTTTTATTATTCTTCTTGGTTTCTTTTGCCGCAAAAAGGGGATTTTTAACGCAGCAGTAGGAAAGATGTTATCCAAGGTTGTTCTAACCGTCGCTCTACCAGCACTAGCCTTTAATTCTTTCATGCAGGATATTAATCCTACAATGTTAAAACAAGGAATGAATGTTTTAATATGGGGAGTTCTAATTTATATTATTCTCATCTTTATTTCTAAACCGTTCTTCCTCAGCTACAACAAGGATAAACAGGATGTTTTGCGGGTGTTAACCATTTTCGGTTCTACTACTTTCTTCGGAATTCCAATTGTAGGAGCCATTTATGGTCCTACCGGAGTGATGTACAGTTCCATTTTTAATATAGGGTACCGCATTTTCTTATACTCCTACGGCTATATCAAAATGAGCGGCTTAAAAATGGAGCTTAAAAATCTCAAAACCATGTTTATGAATCCCATTGTTATCGCCACGTTTCTAGGCTTGTTTGTTTGGTTGTTTCAAGGTTATTTGCCACAGATGAGTGTAGCTACAGAGGATGGGGCCATTCAGCAGTTCGCCTTTCTAAGAATTGATCAAACGGCTGTCTGGCTGTTCAAGCCCATGACCTACCTTGCTGGGCTAGCTTCTCCATTAGCCTGGTTATCGATTGGCTCGACATTGGGGGAGATCAGCTTCAAGTCGGCAGCTACGGATAAGACCTCTTGGTATTACAGCATCGTTAAGGTTTGGCTTGTACCTATTGTTAACATCGTCTTGCTGGCTTTGTTGGCTGTATCCCATATTCTGTCAGTCGATTCTGTCGCTTTAGCTACTATTGTCATTATGATGGCTACTCCTACAGCTACCGTAGCCGCAGCCTATGCCATCAGTTTTGATAAGGAAGCCATATTGACTTCCAATGCATCACTTCTATCAACTATCACTTCTGTCGTCATGATTCCAGTGTGGATCATTACGCTCAATGTCATTGATAAAATTGGAATTTTCTAAATCAGGGGGTAAACAACATGTTAAAAATCATTTGCTATGGTGTCCGTTCTTATGAGAAACCCTATTTCGAGGATCTCAATAAATATAACTTCCAACTAACGCTGGTAGAAGAGTTGTTAACCACCAGCAATGCAGAATTGGCGCAGCATCACGATGCCGTTTTGCTAAGAGGAAACTGTGCTGCCAATCGGGAAAATATCACAAAATTCAATGAATACGGCATTCAATATATTTTCACCAGAACAGTCGGAATCAACCACATTGATTTGGATGCCTGTAGCGAATTCGGAATGAAGGTGGCACGCGTGCCATCCTACTCTCCGAATGCCATCGCTGAGCTCTCCTTAACTTTGGCTATGATGCTGTTCCGCCACACCGCTTATATGACTACCAAAAGCTCTTTCAAAAATTTTATTGTGGATGAGCATACATTCAGCAAAGAGATCCATAACTGTAAAGTTGGGATTATCGGGGTTGGACGCATTGGTCTGACAGAGGCCAAATTGTTTAAAGGATTAGGAGCTTCTGTTATCGGCTATGATGTGTACCAATCCGACGCAGCCAAGGAAGTCATTCCATTCACAACCTTGGATGAGCTACTGGCAGAGAGCGATATTGTTAGTGTGCATGTTCCTTATCTGCCGGGACAGAACGACCAAATGATTAATGCTGGCTTTTTAGCAAAAATGAAAAAGGGATCTATCCTCATCAATACCTCACGTGGAGAATTACAAGATAATCAAGCCATTCTAGACGCTTTACTCAGTAATCATTTGGAGGGATTTGGGACAGATGTCTTCCCTAAAGAGGAAGAACTATTTTTCAAAGCGTTTGAACCATGGCAAATGCTCCCGGACCCAACGATCCAGAAGCTTGTGGAGCTGTATCCAAGAGTTTTGGTAACGCCTCATGCTGGCTCGAATACCGTTACGGCGTTATCCAACATGATTGAAACTAGCTATGACAACTTCCATGATATCGTTACAACTCATTCTTCGGATAACCTGGTCCCACTTCCTGTCCTCTCTATGAAATAATTAGGAAGCTCGGTACTCTTGTTGAACAAAAAAAGAACCGCTATTTCCATATTACAATGGAAATGGCGGTTCTTTTATATCAGGATTCAACTGATAGAGCATTAGCGGTCTGCCAACCTTGTGGTATTCTATCGATTCAACGAGAAAGCCATCGTCCACCAGGAACTGAATATATTTTTTGACCGTGATACGGGACAAGTCCACTTCTCTAGCTAACGTTTCAACTGAGAAGGGGCCGTCCAGCTCTTGAATACTCTTCAGTATTGTGGTCATGGTCAGTTTGGACAAATTTTTAGACAGGTTTTTCGATACATTATGCGGTGGATGTTCAACAGGTTTTTTCTTTTCCACACCCGTATGCTCTTCTTTATTAAAATAATGGTCAATAACAGCTTGATTAATTCCGTTCCCTTCCTCCATCACTGTGGCCAGACGCTGGATTTTCTCAACAGCCAGTCTAAAGCGTTCAAATGTAAAGGGTTTAATTAAATAGTCTGCAACACCATAAAAAACAGCTTCCTTCACCGTCTGAATATCTTTTGCAGCCGTAATTAAAATAACTGAAGCATGATATTGATGCTCCTGCATATGAGATAATAAAGTTAATCCGCTTTTTCCAGGTAAATAAACGTCCAGTAATACCAGATCCGGTGACCATTTTTGAAGACAGTCCTGTGCTTTCTTGACGGTATCTGCCTTACATACAACATCCAAATTGTCCATGCGCTCGATAAACTGTTGATTGAGCTCAGCAACCATCGGATCATCCTCAACGATTAGAACTTTCATTATTTGTCACCTCCAATGTACAGGGCAACTCTACATATATACTTGTTCCCAGACCCGGTTGGCTATCAAGCTCAATGATTCCTTGATGATTTTCCACCATGGTTTTAACCAGATTCAAGCCGTAGCCTCTGTCTTCTCCTTTGGTTGAAAAACCATGCTCGAATATTCTTTTTTGCATCTCAAAATCAATCCCCAACCCATTATCTTTCACTTCCAAAATGAATACATTTCCCTCACACTCATAGTTCAATTTCAGCTCAATTTTGCCGGGTTCTTTTTTTTGTAAGATGGAATCTATGGCGTTGTCAAAAAAATTGCCCAGGATGTGTATGACATCATGAACGATATCCTGCATCTCCACATTAGAGACATCCGAGCTTTCTGCAAGAAGAACCGAAATATTCTGTTCGCGTGCTTCGTTGATTTTACCCATAATAAAACCTGCTAATGCTGGTACTTTAATTCTCTCCGTCAAAAAGCCTACCTCATCTTGATACCGGTGATTTAACTGATGAATATATTGACTGACCTCCGCATATTTCCTCATTTCAATCAGCCCGGATATTACGTGCATTTTGTTCATAAATTCATGGGTCTGTCCGCGAAGGGAGTTAATATAATATTTTGTACCACTTAACTGGTTGCTGAGATGGATCATCTCGGATTGGTCGCGCAGCGTTGCAACTGCCCCAAAAAACTCATTTTCAATATATATAGGGGTTACTGTCGCAATGACCTCTATACCATTCACATAAAATGAGCGATCCTTGATTTTCCTTTTATCATCGAACACTCTCTTGAAAAGCACGTTATAAAAGTTGGTATCTAGCTGCTCGCCAATCGGGGCCTTCATTTCTTGGTTTGCCAGTTGATACTTGGCCTGAGCTTCTTTGTTCATAAGCATAATTTTCTTGTCAGCCGAAATGGCTATAATTCCTTCAGCGACCTCATTTTCAATAATTTCTTTTTCGCGCAATCGTGTTGCTATCTCTTGCGGCTCAAGCCCAAATAAAATGGTTTTGATTTTCTGAGCCAGAATGATCGCGCCCAGAACTCCACTAAAGAGCCCCAGCATCAGCCCCCCAAAAATGGTATACTGCGCCTGCATCAAATCATGATTTAGGGTTCTCATGGTCAGCCCTACACATACAATGCCAATGACCTCATGCTGTTGATTAAATATCGGCGTAAAATATCGGTAACCTTTGCCCAAAATACCTATATTCTCAGAAAAATGTCCCTGACCCGATAGCGCTCTTCTGGCATCATTCAAATCAGAGAACGGTTTGCCAACCATCGTTGCATTCGGATGAGATAGCCGAATTAAATCGTGGTTCAGAATGACAACAAAATCCACATTAACGTTATGCATGACTCCAAGCGAGTAGTCTTGAATCTGCTTCACAGGAATTCCCTGCTCGACATTACGAATAACATCGTTGTCACTGGCAACCATCTTGGCAACACCCGAAAGTTTTTCCTTCGTATTATCAAAATGCTTGTTAATCACGAAATTACGAATGAGAAGCAAGGATATAATTAAGGAAATAATGATAACTAAAACAACCAAAATAATAATCATGAATTGTAGCGAAACTTTGAATTGTCGTCTCGGTTTCGACTTACCTTTTGACCGCAACCCCATCACCCAATTTCTATATCAAGCTCTCCATTGGGAAGAAGAGCCTATCTATTCCCCTATAACCCCTTTTTATTCGACATTGTTTGACAATTTCCTTTTTATTTTGCAAGCTTTACGCGCCTCATGATCCTTTACCTGAAATAAAACTTTATGCTGAATAAGGAAAGATCAAATCTCCATAATAAGGACGTATACCTAACGAAAGGGAGGATCACGGATGATTGACAATCTCGAAAGCAATTACAACTGCGCTAATGCAGGACAAGACCTTCATCAGCTCAAGCAGGAACTCGCTGCGCTTCAGGAACAAGGTGCAAACGACCAGGCGTCCGAGGAAGCCATTCATCGGCTGGAAAATCAAATTTCGTTCATCTTGAACAAGTGCGATATTAACCACTAATGGCGTTTGCTGTTTGGTCAAATAAAAAACAAAACCGGCTTGTCTTTTAAAGACAAGCCGGTTTTATATGAATTAGTGTATGCAAAATGGTTCCAAATTTACAAAATTCCCCGTATCTCATCCAATGACTGCACCTTTTCCCGCTGCATCCATTGTTCAAGGCCATGTACCAGCTCGGCCCCTGCATGTAAATGGACAAAATTGTACGTTCCTACCTGAATGGCAGCGGCCCCTGCCATGGTGAATTCAATAATATCTTCCACTGAGCTAATCCCGCCCATCCCGATCACCGGAATCGACACCGCCTGTGCCACCTGGTGAACCATACGCAAAGCAATCGGCTTAATTGCCGGGCCGGAAAGACCCGCATACGTATTGGCAAAAACACTACGACGCCGACGTATATCAATTTTCATCGCAGAAAATGTATTGATCAACGAAACTCCGTCTGCGCCTTCTTCCTCGCACATAACCGCCATCTGCGTGATATTCTCTGCGTTGGGAGACAGCTTGACAACCAACGGAAGTGCCGTCACATTGCGCACCTGACGCACAACCTCCCGCGCTACCTCCGTCTGGATACCAAATTGCATTCCACCCTGCTTCACGTTGGGACATGAAATGTTCAATTCCAGCATATCAACGCCTCTGCGGTTCATCGTGCGACGCTTTTGTGCATTTTCCGTAATCATCGCTACGGCCTGAACATATTCCTCCAGATTGGAACCGCCCACGTTGGCAATAACAGCCGTGTTCCAGTGAGTCATGTCATCCAGTTCATCCTTCAAAAAGGCGGCAACACCCGGATTCTCCAGCCCCACACTATTGAGCATGCCGGATGCTGTCTCATGTATTCGTGATCCCGTATTACCAGCCTTCGGATGCAGGGTTAGTCCCTTGCCGACGATGCCGCCCAATAATTCAGGAGAATAAAATTCCGCATACTCCCGTCCGAATCCAAACGTACCGGAAGCCATGATGATCGGGTTCTTGAACGGTACACCCGCAATATTACACGCCATGGAGATCATCGAACTCCACCTCCTCCACCGGGAATACAGGCCCTTCTTTACATACCCTCCGATTGCCTCCACGGGTACGCATCGTACAGCCCAAACATGCGCCAATACCACAGGCCATGTGTCTTTCAGTTGAAATATATAAGCGGGACGACGTATCCACCGTTTTTATAGCGAGTGCTTGTAACATCGGAGTTGGCCCGCAGGAAAACATATTTGCATAGAGCGTCGGATCGATCTGTTCGACGATACTTCCCCCTACCTTGACCTGTACAGATGCCGCCACAGCTTCGAACGCTTCAACCCCGAAGGCTTGCTGTGCAAACCCTAGATAAACATGCGCATGCGGGTAATACTTTGCAGCCAACAGCAACGGAGCTGTACCCATGCCACCGCCGATTAAAGCCAAACTGCCCTCTACCTGCGGAAAACCGTTTCCGAAAGGTCCTTCTAACTGAATTTCCTGACCAGGCTGTAATTGGGAAAACAAATTTGTCCCCTCTCCAACAACCCGATACAAAAAGGAAATACTCTCTTCCCCGATATCATAAATGCTGATGGGTCTGGGCAGCAGTGGGTAACCTGTCCCGCTGCGCAGCATGTAAAACTGCCCCATGTTCCCTTTAAACTTTCCCTCTATTTTCATCACATAAATGCCCGGAACGAGCGCCACATTCGAAATTACGTTAGCCATATAACCCCTCCACTAACCACTCACTATAACGTAAAAGC
>RCUE01000108.1_pt1 | contig 34486 bp, 30 predicted proteins | sample 2166111 | NCBI WGS metagenome assembly RCUE01 (sample SAMN09930795, study PRJNA488358) | compost metagenome | feature: garden; material: soil; isolation source: compost soil in phenylacetonitrile-enriched culture | place: Germany: Experimental Botanical Garden Goettingen | collected 2016-01-27 | reverse complement strand
TGCAACGAAACGTAGATTGTTAAATGCTTTAAACGCAGCCATTAGCATAAAAAAACATCTGTTCCTGTACGTCTAATCACAACGGGGCTAGCATTCGCAACAGCAGCTCTCTCAGCGGAAGCGGTCGGAAAAACTCACGCTGGCCTTTCTTCTGTCGGATCGCGGGTCGCATCCAACCTCTTCTTTTTTCCGAATCTTCTCCTTCCCACCACACTCCCCTGTCAAAATATCAAGTGTAATTTATATAGTGTGAAATAGAAAAGGAGCCGCTATGCGACTCCCCAGGATGTCGAGAAACATCTATTTTTAAAATGAACTATATAAGAGTGTATAAAGTAAGAGCATAACATTGTTAATAAGAATGTGATATTTGAAAATATTTTATTAATATATTTTACCGAATTCATTACAATGAAACTCTATAGTGAACGCTTTCTCCAAGGATAAACCATTTAAACTATAAATACCTTCAATGCGAATACTATATGTTAGACCACCATCTATTAAAGAAGCCTCATAAGATGTTTGCTCCCACGTGCCAACAGAACTTGCTGCTTGGGTTGAAATGTTTTCTAATTTAAACAGTTGACGGTCATGGTATGCGTTGTATTGCGTTTCAAATTTACCTGTAACCTCAATTTCACAAGTAATATCAGGAATATAAATGTATGCTGTTGTTGTCGTTTCTCCATTTAAATTCGTAACTACTTTATTAGTAGTTGGCGATACAGCATTTAATGTTTCACGTTCAACTGTCAAATATCTATCTACCATATTTTGGACCATCGTTTCATATGCTTTTGGTTCAATCCAATCTTTTGATTGAAACTGCTCCATTGGTGGCACTTTAATATTAATGCCTATTTTCTTCTGCATCACTTGTTCCACAATTTCAATATATTGCTTGTAATAATCTTCTTTTTCTTTTTGAGTCAATTCTAAAGAAGCTACCGATCCCCCTTCACCTTTATCAGTATCAGATAAAGAATCAACTTCTATTGCTTGTCCGTCAGTTAACCCCCCCTTCATCTCTTCCTTTACCAGTCCTTCTGTTTCCTCATTTACACTACCCCCTGCTAACACGATAGTTCCAAGTAAAATTCCTACATATAAATATTTTCTCAACATCGCCCCACCCTATATGAAAAATCCGTAAATTTTAGCTTCTAGTATTGTATATTATTCTCATATCTACTCCAACCCCTTTTCCCTATATATTACATCACCACCTAATATTACGAAATAATCTTCCAAAATAAAAAACACTCTCATCTAAGAAGAGAACCTAAAAACAAATGGAACAAGCAAAAATACGATTACACTAGATAATAGTATGTTTCCACTAATACCTTTGGATAGTTTAAAAACCGTAATATTCAGATGACAATGAATGTATACAGTAACGTAACACACGATATGCAAAAAGATGCTACTTCACGATTTGAACAGGCTATGAATGAGCACCAAAAATCCATGTAAAAAACTCGATGTAGTCAAAAAGTGGTCAAAAGCGCTTTTTCGTCCCTTTCCACAAAATAAGGGAATAAGAAAAACCCTTGATACACAAGGGTTTCATACACTTTATATGCGTTTAAGCCAGGCGACGCTCTCCACATGATTCGTATGAGGGAACATGTCCACTGGCTGCACCTCAACAGTTCTATATCCTCCATCTTCCAGAATACGCAGATCGCGCGCCAGAGTGGCCGGGTTGCATGACACATATACTACGCGCTCGGGCTTCATAGCTGCAATAGTATCCAGTAACCGTTCATCACAGCCTTTACGCGGCGGGTCCACAACGATGACATCAGCAGCATTTCCTTCTTCATACCATTGCGGAATGACGGTCTCAGCCTCTCCAACTGCAAATGTGACATTATCCATATCGTTCAGACGAGCATTCCGCTTCGCGTCCTCTATCGCATCCGGCACAATCTCCACGCCGAATACCTGTCTGGCCTTCTGCGCCAGAAATAATGAGATTGTTCCAATTCCACAATACGCATCGATAACATTCTCATCGCCCGTCAGTGCTGCATATTCCAGGGCTTTACCGTACAGAAGCTCGGTCTGCACAGGATTTACCTGATAGAACGAGCGAGCAGATATCGCAAACTTTACCGCGCCGATTGTATCATAAATATATTCTTCGCCCCATAACACACGGGTCGTATCACCAAAAATGACGTTGGTCTTCCTCGTATTGATATTCTGTACAATGCTGGCTACACCAGGGATCACCTGCGCCAGCTCTTGCGTGAGCGCTTCCTTATGTGGTAGCTTGTCTCCGTTGGTTATCAGTACAATCATAATCTGTCCGGTCGCAAAGCCAACTTTAGTGACGACATGCCGCAGCAGCCCCTGTTGCGTCTCTTCATTATAGGCACGGATACCGTATTTGCTGGCAATCTCCTTGACTCGTGCAACAACCTCATCGCTTTTCTCATGCTGGATGAGACACGCTTCCATATCGATAATCTCATGGGAGCGCTGAGCATAGAATCCACCAATGAGCCCGCCCTCTTCCTCGCCGATTGGCACCTGCGCCTTATTACGATAGCGCCACGGGTCTTTCATACCAAGCGTCGGATGTACCGGCACACCTTCAATCTTGCCGATACGGCGGAGATTATCTTCGACTAGCTTTCGTTTAAACGCCAACTGTGCTTCGTAATCCATATGCTGTAACGTGCAGCCTCCACAACGCCTGTAGACAGGGCAAAGCGGCTTAGTACGACTTGCGGCTACCTCTACAATCTCCATGAGGCGTGCGTAGCCGAACTGCTTCTTCAGCTTGGTTGCTTTGGCTAGGATTCGTTCCCCAGGCAGTGCACCCGGCACGAACAAAGTATAGCCTTCATAACGACCTACGCCATTGCCTTCATGTGATAAATCTTCAATGATGAGCTCTACCGTTTCGTTTTTCGCAAGCGGCAGATTCGATACGGCCGATGCGACGGCGTGTTTTCTCTTACGTGATATATTTCCCAAAATGATTCACCTGTATTTCATAAAGTTTAACGGATAAGCTGAATATGACGGGGCAGAGCCGTAAATGTACAGGGAAGACGGCTTCCAAGTTCACCGTCAAGATTTAAATCGACACGTTCGCTTGCTGTTGCTTTCAGCTGCTTCGTCTGGAAGTAAATAACATTCGGATGCTTGAGATGATCGCCTTTCAGCGCCATGGTGGCGATACGGATAAATTCCGGCAAAGATGTCTTCTTCAGAATAATGCAATCGAAGAGACCGTCGTTAAGCTTGGCATTTGGCACCAGCTTCTCAAACCCGCCCACAGAGTTACTATTAGCAATAAGAAATAACATGATTTCTTCATCGATTACCCGACCGTCCATCTCAAATCTTACGTGCATGGGCGAGAGAAACGGAAGCTTCTCAATACCCTTAATATAATATGCAAGTTGGCCGAGCATCGTTTTGACTTTACTGGGGACTTCATACGTCAACGTCGTAAGCATACCGCCACCAGCAATATTAATAAAATATTTATTATTAATCTTTCCAATATCAATCGGGGACGGTTTTCCTTTGGCAATAACACCGACCGCCTTCATAATCGAGCGGGGCAGGCCGATAGCCCGGGCAAAATCATTCGTCGTGCCTGCGGGAATAATCCCCAGCGCAGGTCGATAACGCTGTTCAGCGATACCGTTAATGACCTCATATACGGTCCCATCGCCGCCAGCGGCAATGACTAGATCGAAGCGGTTGTCCACCGTCTTGCGGGCTGCCAACGTCGCATCCCCTTCTCCCCTGGTCGCATGGCATGATGTTTCATAGCCCGCTTCTTCTAACACGTTCAATATATCGGGAATCCGTTTGCGGACCTCTTCACGTCCAGCAGACGGATTGTAGATGAGCCGAGCACGTTTCACTTATATCCATCCTATCCACTATTTTTCTATGCTTATCATACCGTCTTTTGGATCTTTTTAAAAGCATACAGGCCAAAACCACGTAGGCACAAGAATATGTAGAATGAATATAAGGAGTTCATATACGTCCTCTAAAGATAGGGAAATCTAAGCGTACGGTAAAGTAAAAATTACCGTAGTCCCTAGTCCTTTACGACTGCGGATTTTCATAGTGCCACCATGCATGGCAATAATTTTTTGGGAAACGGGCAAGCCGAGCCCCATTCCTATCCTTTTTGCGGAAAAGAACGGATCGAATACCTGAGAAAGCATATAAGCGTCCATTCCTTTCCCATCATCTGCAAAGCATACAGATACCGTTTCATTAGTGGCTTTTGTTTGAATTGTAATACACATGGTAGATTTTTCTTTCGCTTCAATGGAGTTGATGAAAAGGGAAAGCATGACCTGCGCGATTTGTTCAGCATCAATATGGAGTGGCAATTTGTTTACATCAGGAGAAAGATCAAGGATGATATCCGTATCTTGCAGTACAGGCTGCCTTAGTGCATACCGCCGGAATTCCTGTATAAGATGATTCATATATGTGTATTGTCTTCGAGGAGTAAAAGGCCTTGAAAAAAGCAGGAAGTCACTAATAAACTTATTGGCCCGATCAAGTTCCGGCAGTAAAACATTCATAACAATGTCTGCTTTCTCTTCTTCCGCTCCGTTCGTTTCCAAAAAGTATTGAAGATATCCCCGAACCGTCGTTAAAGGATTTCTGACCTCGTGGGCCAGCTTCATTGCAATGTTTCCAATAAAAGGAGAACGTTCTTTTTCTATTTCTTCCTTACATATATATTCATTCATACCTTTTCTCTCCCTTCTCTTGCTACATTTGATGCTTATGTACATAGCATTACCTATCATCAAAAAAGAACGTCCATTCAAAATGAAGAATAGCGGCTATTTTTTGTGCTACTGGTACACTTGGGGTTCGTACCCCGTTCTCGATTTGTGTATAGTACGCTCGCTTTATATTTGCTGCCGCTGCCACCTGTTCCTGCGTATATCCTTTACCTTCTCTTATTTCAACGAGCCATTTTCTCCGCTGCAAATGTGCCCCTCCTTTTTGTAGCAATTAGCAACTTTTTTCCTTGATTTTACTTTACATTCCAGTGGAATACAATGGATTTTGCAACTTATCGCCACAAACATTTTTATGTAGCAATTTGCTACAGTATAATAAATCGAAATAAGAGAAGGAGGGATTGTTCTGTTCGGCTCCCGGTTAAAGGAACTTCGTCAGCGAAAACGACTGACTCAGGAAGAAACGGCGAAGCGTCTAAACATTTCTCGTGGTACATATGCCCACTATGAAATCGATAAACGGCAGCCCGATTTTGCGACACTTCAAAAACTGGCTGACTTTTTCGATGTCTCTGTTGATTACCTGCTCGGGCGTGTCAACGAACCGGATCATCTTCCTCAATTTCTCCGCGATCCTTCAGTTGATATTTCCGCCTATGAAGGGTATCAGGATCTCTCACCAAAAGAGCAAGAAATCGTTAAAGAACAAGTACGCCATACAATAAAAATATTAAAAGAATTAAAGGACAAAAAATAAGCAATAACGCTTCGGCTTTTCAATCAGTAAAGGCGAAGGCTATTGCTTATTTTGATCGTACAGGCAAAAGTCGTATATTATAACGCTCGATCTAAAAGATCCATAATATGCACAGCTTCCATCTGATCCTTCATACCGGCACGAATGATGCCCTGCTTCATCTGCAGAAGACAGCCAGGGTTAGAAGTAACGATGATATGGGCTTTCGTCTGTTGGACATTTTTCATCTTATCGTCAAGAATACGCATCGACATATCAAAATTCGTAATATTGTAGATACCTGCCGAACCACAGCAGCTACCTGCATCAATCATTTCGATATATTCAACGCCTGGAATACTGCGGATAAGCTGACGGGGTTGATTACGAATGCCCTGTCCGTGGGCCAGGTGACAGGAATCCTGGTACGTAACACGGACATTGAGCTCTTTCTCAAATGTAATCTCTGGCAGTTCCGCCAATAGTTCATTGGCATCGCGCATCTTGGACACGAATGTCATTGCACGTTCTTTCCATTCCGGCTCATCATGGAACCAGTGATGATATTCTTTCAGCGCTGCGCCGCATCCCCCTGCATTGTTGACGATGAAGTCAACACCTGCCCGCTCGAACGCCTCAATGTTGCGCTTGGCGAGGTCCACAGCACCATCTTTTTCCCCAGCGTGCGCATGGAGCGCACCGCAGCACACCTGATCGTCTACAAATATAACCTCACACCCTGCTTTATTTAACACGCGCGCGGTTGCCTGATTTGCTTCATAGAACATCACATCCATAATGCACCCTTTGAACATGCCGATTTTCAAGTTCGCTTTCCCGCTCTCTGCCCTCATGACTTTTTGACGTTTTTTACGTTCAGACGGAGAAGCTATTTTCTCTACGGCTTGCTGCATTTCTGCCATCGGGCGCGGCAAGAGGTTAATCAAACCGGTTTTCTGCGCCATCGTCTGCAGGCCCGCAGATTGTGCTGCCCACAGTACCGTCCCCATCTTGTCGATACGCTTCGGATACGGGAAGACCTTGTTAAATATAATATCTCGAATGAATGGTGCTTTCTTTTCTTCTTTCTTATGCGTTTCGACCACCTCACGAGCGGTCTCTATCAGGCTTCCATATGGAACACCGGCAGGACAGGCCGTCTCGCATGCTCTGCATCCAAGACAGAGATACATATTATCTTCGAATTCACTATCCACGTCCAGCGACTCCTGCGCGACCCCTTTCATGAGGGCGATACGTCCGCGTGGACTCGCCACTTCTTTACCGGTTTGGCGATATGTCGGGCAGGCTGGTAGACAAAAGCCGCATTGCATACAGTTCATGATTTCATTCATATCGAATTTGCTCAGAAGAGACGTATTAGTCGATTCACAGGCAGGCGTCAGACTTTGCGGCTTAGTTGTGAGCGTGTTCATGTTTGCATCCGCATCCATTGGTTTGTACAACCACCCTTCTTCTTGCACTTTTCGCGAAAATTTTGCCCGGATTCATAATGCCGTGCGGGTCAAACGCTTCCTTAATCCGCTTCATTAAATCCATGCCTACCGGACCGACCTTCAGGTCCAGATATCCAGCTTTCGCCATGCCTACCCCATGTTCACCAGTAATCGTTCCACCAAGCTTAATCGCGGCATGGAAGATTTCCTCAAACGCCTGCTCAACACGATGTATTTCTTCCTTATTTCGTTCATCCGTTAGGCATGTCGGATGAAGGTTGCCATCACCTGCATGGCCAAAGGTACATATTTGCAAATCATACTTTTTGGCAATCACTTCAACCTGCTCGACCATAGCAGCCAGGTTGGAGCGTGGTACCGTTGCATCTTCCAGAATTGTCGTTGGTTTGACCCGTGCCAGCGCAGATAGTGCGGAACGACGAGCCGCCATCAGGCTCGCGCCTTCTTCCGCTGTTTGCGCAGTGTGGACTTCCGTCGCGCCCTCGGAACGGCAAATATCAGCAATACGAGCCATATCCTGCTCTACCTGCCACTCAGAGCCATCCTGTTCGATAATCAACATTGCCTTCATATCGAGGGGTAGGCCGATTTTGGCGAAATCCTCAACGACTACCATCGTCGCTTGGTCGAGAAATTCGAGCGTGGCCGGAATGATTTTCGCCGCGATGACACGCTGTACTGTGCGGGCTGCCGCCGTCAAATCATTATAATAGGCTACCATTGTTTGCTTTGCAGCTGGAAGCGGTACCAGTTTCGCCGTGATTTCGGTAATGACTGCAAGCGTTCCTTCTGAGCCGACCAAAAGCTTTGTCACATCGTAACCAGCGACGTCCTTAGCGTTCTTGCCGCCGACATGGAGCACCTCGCCACCGGGGAGGACTGCTTCCAATCCCATAATATAATCTTTCGTCACTCCATATTTTAGACCGCGCATGCCGCCAGCACACTCCGCTACATTACCGCCCATCGTAGAAATCCGCATACTTCCCGGATCTGGCGGGTAAAATAAACCAACTGCTTCTACCGCTTTATGTACATCTGCCGTAATGACTCCCGGCCCGAACGTAGCGGTTAGATTCTCTTGATCGATTTCCTTAAATGCATTTAACCGATTCATATTCAAAACAATACCGCCCTCGACTGGAACCGTGCCGCCGCATAAATTCGTGCCCGAGCCGCGTGATACAATGGGGATCCGGTTTTTATTGGCGACTTTCATAATCGCAGCCACTTCTTCCACGCTCGAAGGAATGAGCACCACGTCCGGCATCGCCTGATACAGCGGCGTCGCATCATATGAATACACATACAACTCATTAGGCGTATCAAGAAAATAGTCTTTGCCGACAATGCTGCGCAGTTCACTTTTTACACTTTGTTCCACAACATTTCCCCCTTCAATATTCAGCAGGTCATCAGATGAATTTGATAATAACTCTATCATACTTTCATAAAAAATTGTAGAGTAGTAACAGAAAGAATATACGGAGAGATAACAACTTGTAAGGAGAATTCGAAAACCATGAGCTTAATCAAAAAAAGCTATCAAATCGTAGCTGAAGACTTACAGAAAATGATTGAAGAAGAGATACTACAGCCGGGTGAGCGTCTGAAAACGATCGATAAACTAGCTGAACATTATGGTGTGGGAAAATCAACCATACGTGAGGCACTCAGTCAGTTGAAGGCCCGAGGTCTGATCACATCCCGCCAAGGAGAAGGTACTTTTGTGAGGCGCGATGCGGCAGCCGCCCTGAAAGAGCTACCGACACTGCCCGTAAGCAACCTGAAGGAGCTTACTCATCTGTTACAGGTACGTAAAATTATTGAAGGCGGCTGCGCCGAGATTGCGGCTCTGGCTCATGACGAACAGGATGAAACGACTCTGCGCGATATCCTCAATAATATGGCAATTTCGGGAGATAACGAAGAGATGGCTCGCATCTATGATATTCAATTCCATATGGCGATTGCACAGGCGACCAAGAACCCATTTCTGAAAAATATGATGGAAAGCATCTCAGGAGTAATGAATTATACGATCCGTGATAGTCGCAACCTCTGGGTATACAGCAAAGATGGCTCTCCCAAACGTCTGTATCAGGAACATCTAGAAATTTTCGAAGCAATTCTCAGCCGGGACGCCAAAAAAGCGCGTCGGGTGATGGAAAAACACCTAGACCGGGTGGAAAAAGCATTGGACGAAAGCTTGATTAAGTAGCAACCTTTTCCCGAAAGTGGCTTACAATGGTTTCTTTCAACCATTGGGCCACCTTCGGATCGGGTAGATATGCCCGGCGGTTATATACGTACGGAATCTGATCCAGCTTTTTCGGAATTATCTTTTCCGTATAATATCCGGAACTTAAAAATAACGGGATGACCAATAAACGCTGATTGTCCGCAACCATACAGGCACGTTCCCTAAGTGTATCTGGATGAATCGTTCCATAGATGGCCTGCTTCAATCCGAGATCACGCTGTAGTTCCATAGCGAGGCGTTCAAGCATTTCCTGCCAGCGTTCGCGGAACCCCGGTGCATCACTGCCATGAGCCGCTAGCATGACGACTTCCTCTTCCGGCTGTACAGATAACTCCTGAATACGTTCACGCAATATTTCACGCACTTTTCCATGAGAATCCATCGGAGCGGCCCAAATTACACGGGCACGAATCGGCAGCGGCTGCAGTTCAGTCTCCACCTCCGGTTGTGACACAAGACCAAGCGCATATTGAATCTCCGTCAAATGAGTGCTGCCGCTGGACACAAATAGCGGAACCACAAGAATCTCTTCCACCCCCTGTGCCTCCAATCTTTCTATTCCTTTTCCTATCGTCCTGTCCTTGACCATATCAAGAAACGCAGCTTCCAAAGGTATCTCCAATTCCAGTTCATCAAGCAATTGATCAACGCCCTGTATCCAGCTTCCGTTACGTGAACCGTGACTTATCACAAGCACTCCTTGCCTCATCTTTTTTGTCACCTCTTTAATTCATATTATTCCTAGTCATTTACTTTATTTTAATATTTCCGCTTGTAAAAGAAAAGAGCCGATTTGACATGCTATCAAATCGACTCTCCATTCTTACACTACTATAGGTTATTTAACACATCGCGCAACAGTTGATTTACCACACCAGGGTTGGCTTTCCCTTTGGATGCTTTCATCACCTGACCAACAAGCGCACCGATCGCTTTCTCTTTACCTGCTTTGAAGTCTTCGACCGCTTGCGGGTTTTTAGCGACGACTTCTTCAACCATTTGTTTAATGGCACCTTCGTCGCTAATCTGTACAAGGCCTTGCTCTTCAACAATTTTCTCCGGACTCTTGCCGGTTTCCATCATTTCTTTAAAGACCTTCTTCGCAATTTTATTGCTAATCGTACCTTTTTCGATGAGTGTAATCATCTGACCCAGGCTTTCTGGAGTCATTTGAATGTCTTTCATTTCTTTCTCGTTCGCATTCAGGTATCCGATTAACTCACCCATCAGCCAATTAGCAGCGGTTTTAGCATCGGCGCCCGTTTGTACTGTCGCATCGAAGAAATCGGATAATTCTTTAGACATTGTAATAACACTGGCATCGTATTCCGGTAAGCCATATTCGGACAGATAACGTGCTTTTCGCGCGTCCGGTAATTCCGGGATAGAGGATCGGATTTCTTCCACCCATTCACGGCTGATGTTCAGCTTAATAAGGTCCGGATCTGGGAAATAGCGGTAATCATGCGCTTCTTCCTTACCGCGCATTGATACGGTTCGGCCTTTCGCTTCGTCCCAACGGCGCGTTTCCTGTACAACCTCGCCCCCGTCGCGCAGGATATCGGCCTGACGGACTTCTTCATATTCCAGGCCGCGTTGCACGTTGCGGAAGGAGTTTACATTTTTCAATTCAGCACGGGTACCGAACGCTTCCTGCCCTACGGGACGGAGACTGATGTTGGCATCACAACGCAGTGAGCCTTCCTCCATCTTCACGTCGGAGACTTCGCAATATTGTATAATCGCCTTCAGTTTTTCCAGGTATGCACGCGCTTCTTCTGGTGAGCGTAGATCCGGCTCGGATACAATTTCTACAAGCGGCGTACCGACACGGTTATAGTCGACCAAGGAGGCATAGCCACTATCAGCATGCACCAGCTTGCCCGCATCTTCTTCAAGGTGCAGGCGTGTAATTCCGATACGTTTCGTCTCTCCATTCACCTCGATATCGATCCATCCGTTTTCTCCGATTGGTTGATCGTATTGCGAGATTTGATAAGCTTTCGGCAAATCCGGATAGAAATAGTTCTTCCGGTCAAACTTGCTTTCTTCAGAGATTTCGCAGTTCAGCGCAAGCGCTGCCTTCATCGCGAACTCTACCGCTTTCTTGTTCAGAACCGGGAGCACTCCCGGGTGTCCCAGGCAGATGGGACATGTATGGGTATTCGGCGGCGCTCCGAATTCGGTAGAGCAGCCGCAGAAGATTTTCGATTTCGTGGACAGCTCGACGTGAACCTCGAGCCCAATAACGGTTTCGAATTGCATGGTTGTTCCGTACCCCCTTACAGCTCTGGACGAGCTTTATGATAGTCTGTATTTTGCTCGTAGGCATGCGCGACGCGCAGAATCGTGGATTCATCGAACGCTTTCCCGATAATCTGCAGACCGACAGGCAAGCCGTTGCTCGCAAAGCCGCAAGGCACACTGATAGCCGGAATGCCGGCCAGGTTCACCGGAATAGTGCAAATATCTTCCAGGTACATTGTCAGCGGGTCATTTACCTTCTCACCAATTTTGAAAGCCGTCGTCGGTGCAGTTGGCCCGATAATGACATCATATTTCTTGAACACTTCATCGAAATCTTGCTTGATGAGCGTGCGCACTTGCTGCGCTTTCTTGTAATATGCATCATAGTAGCCAGAACTCAGCGCATATGTACCTAACATAATACGACGCTTCACTTCGGCACCAAGACCCTGGCTGCGAGTCTCGCGATACATCTCAATCAGATTCTCTGCATTGTCGGCACGAACACCGTAACGAACACCATCATAACGTGCCAGGTTAGAGGACGCTTCAGAAGGTGCGAGAATATAATAGGTCGGCACGGCATATTCCGTATGCGGCAGTGTTACTTCTTCGACGGTTGCACCAAGACTTTCAAGAACTTTTAGTGCGGCGTTTACTTTTTCCTTAACTTCCGGGTCGATGCCTTCACCCATCAGCTCTTTCGGCACACCAACTCGGAGTCCCTTTACATCGCCGCTTAATGCAGAGATGTAATCAGGAATATCCACCTCGGCAGACGTAGAGTCGAACGGATCATGGGCTGCAATCGTCTGCAACACATAAGCGGAATCCTCTACATTTTTCGTAATCGGCCCGATTTGATCCAGAGAAGATGCGAATGCTACAAGGCCAAAACGGGATACAAGACCATACGTCGGCTTTAAGCCTACCACACCACAGTAGGCAGCCGGTTGACGGATCGAGCCGCCAGTATCGGAACCGAGGGAGAAATAAACCTGACCAGCCGCAACAGATGCAGCCGAACCACCGCTGGAACCACCCGGAACGTAGTCTTTATTCCATGGATTGTATGTGTTATGAAAGCCGGAGTTTTCCGTCGAGCCACCCATAGCGAATTCATCCATGTTTAGCTTTCCGATCGTGACGGATTGGGCCGCGTGCAAACGGTCCATGACACTTGCGTTGTAAATCGGGTTGTAGTTGGCGAGCAGCTTACTGGCGCAAGACGTAGTCACATTCTGAGTAACAATATTGTCTTTAATACCCGCAGGCAAACCAAAAAGCAATCCTTTTTCTTCACCGCGGGATTGCTGTTCGTCCAATTCTTTGGCGCGATTACGCGCATTTTCTTCGTCGAGCAAGATAAAGGCCTTTACTTTGTCTTCCGTTCTGGCGATTCGTTCAAACGATGCGTTCACAAGATCGGATACTGTCAGTTCTCCTTTATCCAATTCAGTATGTATATCCGCTAACTTCTTATCAAATAAAGACACGTGTAAGTCCCCCTTTCTCTATTCCATGACAGCCGGTACTTTGAACTGTCCGTCTTCTTCATCCGGCGCATTACGCAGGGCGTCTTCCCGTTCAACAGACGGACGCACCTCGTCATCGCGCATCACATTGTACACGTCAAGCACATGGCTGGTCGGAGGCACATTGGCCGTATCCAATTCGTTCAGTTTGCCTGCGAATTCAAGTATGCTGTTCAACTGTTCTGTATATTTTACCGCTTCCTCTTCGGTAAGGTTCAAGCGGGCGAGTTTCGCTACATATTCCACTTCATTACGCGAAATTGCACTCATCATTCCACCTCCTGATTCTCTGGCTTTCTTCCGCCTTGACACGCACGCCGCAGGCGGACAAACCTAGATAAAATCATACCAGAGAAACTATACAGCCGCAACTAAGCCATCCTGGTGTTTCTTCCTTTTCTCACCCATTCATCCATCCAAATTATACCTTTATTTCGATATTTTAATTTATGTCGCAGCACTTCAACAACCAATACAGAATTAGTAAAAATATGCCGATATATGTTTTATATATATTATAAAAAGAAAGGTGAACTTCATAAGAGATGAAATTCAGGAGCATTAAATCCCGTACCCTTGCCTCCCTGCTTCCTACGTTTGTGGTCGTTCTGTTATTTACTACAACATTCACGTATTTCTACAGCTCATCTTTAATGAACCGACAAATCGAAGACAAGATGCATGAACAATTACAAAATCTTACATCCACTATTGAAAAAAATCTAATTGCCCACAAAAAAATCCCTGAGTTGCTCGCTCGTAGCCTGGAGTTTTCTGCTCCTTCGTTTACAAAAGAGCAATATGAAGACATACTAAAAAACGCACTTGGCTCAAATAATGAAACATTTGCCAGCGGTATCTTTTTTGAACCTTATAAATATCGTCAAGATGTAAAATACTTTGCGATGTATGCGTTCAGAAAAGATGGAAAATTTGAAGTATCGGACGAGTTCAACAGTGCTGAATACGATTATCCAAACATGGATTGGTATAAAACAGGAAAGGCCAGCAAGCAACCAACCATCTATACTGATCCGTATTTCGACTCGGTGACCAAAACCCCGATGCTGACTGTCAGTGTGCCATTTTATAGTAAAAATCATGAATTTCTCGGGGTAATTACGTGTGATGTCGATTTATCCAGCCTGCAAAAGCTTGTCGGCCAGACAAAAGTCGGCGAGACAGGACGGGCGTTCCTGCTTGATAGCAAAGGGGTCTACCTGGCTGATGCGGACCAGAATAAGATGATGAAAACAAACATCAAGAACGATCAGAACACTTCACTGGCCCAAACCTCCTCACGACTGTTGTCTGAAGAGAGCGGGATGGTAACTTACACGGACGAAAATGGATTAAATCGGATGTATTATAAGAAGGTTCCGGAGAATGGCTGGATTCTTTCTCTTGTCATTCCGGAAGATGAGATGCTTTCCCCTGTTCATTCGCTTGTGAATGCGCTCATTGCAGCTGCCGTGGTCGCGCTCGTCATTGCAGTTGTTATCATTCTGCTGTATAGCCGCTACATTACACAAAACATTACACGCGTCAATGAATTATCGGCAACGATGTCTGGCGGAGACTTTACGCATCATATCGAGATAAAGACCGAAGATGAGTTCGGACAGATGTTTCGCAATTTCAATTCCATGAATGACACGCTGCGAGATACGATGGGACAAATTGCTTCCCATACTCATCAGGTCGCTTCTACTTCCGAACAACTAACCGCAGGCTCCGAGCAAACGAGCAAAGCGGCAGAACAAATTACGGAGTCTATGTTGGAGGTTGCCAGCGGCACCGATGAGCAGACTACCATCTCTGAAGATGCAAGAAGCGTCGTATCCGAGATTACGGATAGCATGGATCAAATCGCTGAAGGTCTACAGCAAGTGAACGAACGATCCATGGTAACCGCCGAGAAAGCCGAACACGGAAATCAAAACGCTAAAGAAGTCACCGGGCAGATGAATCATATTTACCAGCGTGTAGAAGAACTGGCTGGTGCTGTGCATTCACTCGGAAAAAAATCGGAAGAAATCGACCATATTGTAGCGCTCATTACATCCATTTCCGAACAAACGAATCTGCTCGCATTAAACGCAGCGATTGAAGCAGCAAGAGCAGGCGAACACGGTAGAGGATTCTCTGTTGTAGCAGATGAAGTTCGTAAACTGGCTGAACAATCGTCGCAATCAGCAAGTCAAATCAGCCATCTTATTACTGAGATTCAACAAGAGATGCGCCGTGCAGCCGAAGTGATGAATGAGACGAATATAGAGGTGAAGCAAGGGATTGAGATGGCGGATAGCGCATCCAGTTCATTTGAAGACATACTCGAAGCCGCGGAGGAAGTGTTTACCCACGTGAAAGACGTAAATCGTGTCGTACTAGAAATGGATGCGAAAAAGGAAAAAATGACGGAAGCCGTAAATCAAATCGCCCGGATTTCCGAACAAACGGCAGGACTCACCCAGGGCGTAGCAGCAGCAGCGGAAGAACAAAATGCTTCTATGGAAGAAATCGCATCCGCTTCGCTTACACTTACAAAAATGGCTGAAGAATTAAACGATGTAATGAGTAGATTCAAAGTCTAGCCATAAGAAACAGGGCGGAATTTATATCCCGCCCTGTTTGTCTCTTTTGATTAATTAACGACTTTGCATATTTTGGGTATGAGCTACTGCCTCTTTCTCCGCTTTTTTCTTGAGTGCAAGATGTGTGATAAATTCAAAAATGACGTTGGAAGCAGCATTCGCTGTAATCTGGCCATGATCAAAAGACGGTAGCACTTCTACTAAATCGAAAGCGACGAAATTAAGTCCTTCCAATCCCCGTACAAGCTGCAACGCTTCCGTTGTCGTCGCTCCAGCCACTTCGGGCGTACCTGTTCCCGGAGCATAGGCCGGATCAATGAAATCAATATCGAATGAGAGGAAGAGCGGTCCATCGCCAACACGGTTACGGATGCGTTCAATAACGGCTGGAATACCCATCTCCTGCACCTCGTGCATTTCCACTACATCAAAGCCCATCTTACGTGCGTCATCAAGATCAGCCGGTTCATACAATCCTCCACGCATGCCGACTTGAATGCTCCGACTCGTGTCTAGCAGCCCTTCCTCATACGCCCGGCGGAACGGTGTGCCATGATTGTACTTCTGTCCAAAATAAGAGTCCCACGTATCGCTATGAGCATCAAAATGAACAAGTCCGACCGGACCATATTTCTTAGCAACAGCACGTAGCTCAGCCAACGTAATCGAATGATCCCCTCCAATTGTAATCGGTACGACACCCTTTTCAAGAATCGGAAGCAATCCTTCTTCAATTTTTTGGTACGATTCTTGGATATAGCCTGGAACAACCGATAAATCTCCATAATCTACACCGGACAAATAATCGAATACATTGATTTTGCGTACCGGATTGTATGGACGAAGCAGAATGGAGAAGTCTCGTACCGCTCCCGGACCGAACCTTGCTCCGACACGGAAGGAAGCTGCCGTATCAAACGGGGCTCCCAAAACTACAAAATCTACATCTTCTGTCGTCTGAACATAAGGCAATCGCATAAAGGTACGAACTCCGCAAAAACGTGGAGATTCAAATGAGTCTGCTGGTTGATATTTTTTTGTCATGGTGTTTCCCTCCAATTTCTCTCCCGAATTTTTTATCCTCACTATATTTCACAAAGCAAAAACCATGCCATTATGTCTATATAAGGAATGTAAGGGAAAAACCAAGGGATATTAGGTTTAAGCAAAGATAGTAATCTTGTTTCTGATTCATTTATGAATCGATATGACTAGAGGCTCGATTGTTCACGCTTTCCTCGGTACTTTTGCAGCCTTCGCACAACAGAAGGCTGACTGATTCCTAGATGCTTAGCCATCTCATGTGTCGTTCCATACTTCTGATACGCCTGCAAAACCACTTTCCCCTCCACATCCTCAAGAATATCTTTGAGTTTGTAGGACCCGGTAAGCTTTGTAGCTTCCACAATTTCAATATCTCCACGCAGCGATTCTGGAAGATGGTGTAATGAAATAGACGATTCATCCGTTGTTACGACAAGCCTTTCGATTACATTCTCCACTTCGCGTACATTGCCGGGCCAATCATAGCGCAGGAATGCCTCTGTAGCCGATTCTTCCAGCCGCTTGGTTAACCCGTATTTCTTAGAGAATTTCTCAAGAAAGATCTGAATAAGCGGAAGAATGTCTTCCTTTCTCTCACGAAGCGAAGGGACTTCAATCGGAACCACATTCAATCGAAAATATAAATCCTGGCGAAATCTTCCCTCTCGCACCATCTCCGCCAAATTTCGATTCGTTGCTGCAATAAGACGAAAATCCACTGTTTTTGCTTTTGTACCGCCGACTGGTGTGATTTGCTTTTCCTGAATTACCTTGAGCAGTTTAGCCTGTAAGGCTAAGGGCATCTCACCAATTTCATCAAGAAACAGCGTTCCTTTATCGGCTAATTCGATAATTCCCGGCTTGCCTCCCTTATTTGCTCCAGTAAACGATCCGGACGTATAGCCGAAAAGCTCCGATTCGAGAAGCCCTTCCGGGATTGCACCGCAGTTGATCTCGATAAACGAATTGGCTTTTCTCCCGCTTTTTCTGTGGATAGCCTTAGCGATTACGTTCTTTCCGACGCCTGATTCTCCGAGCAGGAGCACTGTTGTGTCTACCTTCGCAACACGCTGCAAAAGCGTCATTACTCGCTGCATCTGAGGGCTTTCTGCTATAAATCCCGGTATACGCGTCTCTTTTTCACGCAGCTCTTCCAACTCGCTTTCGTATCGCTTTACCTGTTCTGTAAGCTGTTCATACTTCTCTTTTAGTGCCATAATTTCAGTCATATCATGAGAATAGCTTATTACCCTTGTAATCTGTTTTTTCTCATTAAATACAGGATAACCTGTGGCCATCACAACCCGGCCGGTTCTTGTACGCTGGATAATTTCCTGTTTTGATTTCTTATTTAGTACTTGTACACTCACAGAAGGGTTGAAAATTTGTTTTGCTTCTAATTCATTCACACTTTGCCCGTATAATTCTTCTGGGTCCACTCCGTATATCTCCTGACAGTTATTGCTCACACGCAGCACACGGCCTTCCCCATCTGTTACAACAATATTATCTTTCGATGTTTCGATAATGGCGGCGAGTTCCTTTAATACGTCCTCTATGTTTGTTTCCTGATTTTTCATATTGAACCCCCCATCTTCCTTGATACAAAATTGAATAAAACTCACCTTATTTTTATTCAAAAATGAATCAAATTGCAAGTTAACCTTTAAAAATCAGTAAATTTACTATTGGCACGTTACTTGCTTTGTAAATATTTTAAGAAAAATAAAACAACATATCTGTTTATCAAGGAGGGTTTATATGCATACGTTAGATATAGTTGTTATGGTCATTTATTTCCTTGCATTAATCTTCGTAGGATTCATCGGGGCAAGAAGGGCCAAAACATCGGAGGATTATATTGTAGCTGGGCGTAATTTGGGCTTCACAATGTATCTATCCTGTCTGGCTGCTGTAATTCTTGGAGGCGCTTCCACCATCGGAACGACCAAACTAGGATACCAATATGGAATCTCAGGTGTATGGCTCGTATCGATGCTCGGTATCGGAATTATTGGTCTCGGCCTATTTCTAGTAAAGAAAATTTATCATTTAAAAATCCTTACCATCAGTGAACTGCTAGAGTTGCGATTTAACGCACAAACAAGATTTATCAGCGCGGCAGTAACAGCACTGTATGCTATTATGGTTACCGTCACACAGGTTATCGGGATGGGAACCATCCTAAATGTATTGGTTGGCTGGGATTTGACCTTATCCATGCTCGTCGGTGGAGGCATTGTGCTTTTCTACACGCTGCTTGGCGGCATGTGGTCAGTTACAATGACCGATATTGTCCAGTTTGTAATTATGACAATCGGTATTTTTCTTGTCATGCTTCCGCTTAGCATCTCAAAAGCAGGCGGCTGGGCGAACCTTCAGCAGACCTTGCCTGCTTCCTACTTTGATTTTACAGGTATTGGTTGGAGTGAGATTCTATCTTATTTCTTACTGTTTTGTCTTGGAATGGTTATTGCGCAGGACGTATGGCAGCGGATTTTCACGGCAAAAACCTTAAAAATCGCTCGTACGGGCACGATCGGAGCAGGTGTATACAGCTTCCTGTACGCTTTAGCTGTCAGCATTATCGGGATGTGCGCGTTTGTAGTACTACCTGGATTAAACGATCCACAGAATGCTTTTGCGCAAATGGCCGTAACAATACTGCCAACCGGCTTATTGGGAATCGTGCTGGCCAGCGTAGTCTCAGCATTGATGTCTACAGCCTCGGGAACGCTGCTTGCTTCTTCTACATTAATTGTAAACGATATTATCAAGCGTTTCTCTAAGAAACCGATGAGTGAAACTCGCTTTTTGCTAACTTCACGTATCACCACATTAATTATCGGCCTTATTGTTATCACCTGCTCTATTTGGATTCAAGATGTTCTTGTAGCACTGGATGTCGCTTATGCAGTTCTTTCAGGCTCTGTGTTTCTCCCGATTATTCTCGGATTGTTCTGGAAACGGGCGACTGCAAAAGCAGCTTTCTTTTCTATCGTTATCAGCGCGATTGTTATTATCACTGGCTTAGCTATTGAAGGACTCACATCTACAAATCCGATTCTATACGGACTGGCTTCAAGCCTTGTTTCTATCGTACTTATTTCTTATTTCGACCCGTTAAAAAACTTATCTGAAGCAGAGAAGAAGATGGAGCAAGTGTACGAAACTCCTGAACAAAAGCAGAATGCATTATAATAAAAAATACACAACAAACAGGGCGGGAATATTTCTCGCCCTGTTTGTTATCCGCCATGTTCTACGATGAGTTAGTAAGACGTTCCTTTACTATGGTAAACAGCAGCCGGACCATAAAGATGTGGGCGACGTTCGCGAAGCATGGTATAGAACTCCTGACGATAACGCTCTGTACTCAGATGTATCAATTTCAGCGTAGATGTATCCTTCTTCTTCCGCTTGTACTAGCTCTTCCCCGATTGCGTCATATATCCGGCTTGCGCCAAAAAAATTGAGTGTACCATTTGATCCAACAAGATTGCACGTAACTAGTGGCATCGTGTTATCCAACGCACGGGCCATGCTGAATCTGGCATAAGGATTGCGGTAAGGCTTCTCCCGGAGTAAAGTATGCTTCTTCCAGGCTTGTCAGATGGATTTTGCGATACGTATGCAGGAGTGAGCCATCCGAGCCAATAAGCCATACCGTATTGTACGGTCTATCCTCCTGTCCACTCCTCTCTATGTTTCCATAAGCGATATGCACACCATACCGTCTGGCTTCCTCTGAGAAAAACCGATAGGACTCTCCCTCTACCTCCTCAGCTAGTGCTGCCATATGGCATCCGCAGTCGTAGCCGCTTACCACGAGTTCAGGAAAGACAATAATCGAGCAATCTGGATGCTCTGCCATGATCGTATTTATCCACTGTTTCATCTGTAGCCTATTTTCTTGCTTTAATCCCACCCCGGCTTCGAACTGAACAGCGGCTACTTTAATTTTCATTTCGCTTCCCCCGTATCCTTGTATTCTACCTGTTTAGCTATTACATTGCCCTGCTTATTCTCAACTAACGGCTGTACATAAGTGAAATAGTACGCAAACAAAGCGCCACCCAGGTATGCAATATATGCAAAAAGATTTACACCTCCCTGATACCAGTACACTTTACGTTCTCCTGAAATGATTTCTTCGGCATAGTATCTACTTTTCTTCAGGATATAGCAATCTACCAGAAACACAGCAATAACCGGAATAAACAAGGAGAAATAGAGAGTTTTATTCATTATTGAATTATTTTTCGATTCAATAATGAATAAAACTCTACCTGAAAATCAGGTAGAGTTCCTTCTTTTAATCATTCACCCATTCTAAGAACGTCGCTTCATCAATTACCTGAATACCAAGCTCATTCGCTTTCGCCAGCTTTGATCCAGCCGCTTCACCGGCAACGACCAAATCCGTCTTCTTGCTAACACTGCCTGACACTTTACCTCCGCGCACCTCTATTAATTGTTGCGCTTCCTTACGGGTCACTTGCTCTAGCGTCCCGGTCAATACAACCGTTTTGCCAGAAAACGGCGAATCTGTCTCAACTTCTTCCGGACGCAGACCCTTATATTCCATATTCACTCCAGCCTCGCGCAGTCGATTTATCGTCTCTGTCACTTCCGGCTTTTCGAAATATTTCACGACACTTTCCGCAATTTTTACTCCAATTTCATGGATGGAGATAATCTCTTCTTCTGTAGCCTGCTGTAGCTTCTCCATCGTTCCGAATTGCTGTGCCAATAGGCGCGCCGCTTTCTCACCTACAAAACGAATACCGAGTCCGAACAACAGTCGCTCTAACGAATTGTTCTTACTCGTCTCGATGGCCTTCAACATATTGTCGACCGATTTCTCTCCCATACGGTCTAATTCAAGCAGTACTTCCCGATTCAAATAATAAAGATCAGCCACACTGCGAATCAGCTCATGCTCATACAGCTGGATAACAACTTTTTCTCCTACACCGTCGATGTTCATAGCATTACGAGAGACAAAATGAATAATCCCTTCACGGATTTGCGCAGAACATTGTGGGTTAATGCAGCGCAATGCTACTTCTTCATCCAGACGAACAAGTTCACTTGCGCAAGCCGGACAATGGGTTGGCATATGATAAGGCTGTTCATCGCCGGTCCGCATATCCGTCTTGACCGCTACGACTTCCGGGATAATGTCGCCCGCTTTCTTCACCACGACATGGTCTCCAATCATGATGCCCTTCTCCCGGATAATATCTTCATTATGCAGTGATGCCCGTTGAACTGTCGTACCAGCCAGGCTTACCGGGTCAAGGATGGCCGTCGGTGTAACCGCACCGGTGCGACCGACCGTAACTTCAATATCGCGCAGCACGGTCACCGCCTCTTCTGCCGGGAACTTGTAAGCAATCGCCCAACGTGGAGTCTTCGCGGTAAAGCCGAGTTCTTCCTGATATGCAAGGCGATCCACTTTCACTACAATACCGTCAATATCATAAGCCAGCTCACTACGCCGCTCCTGCCAGCCTTCAATAAAGGAAATAACCTCATCGATCCCGTCGCATATACGGCGTTCAGGATTCACCTTGAAACCGAGCTCATCCAGCATGCTAAGTGCCCCGCTGTGCGTATCGACAGGCAGTACATCTTCACCAACCATAGAATACAGAAAGATGTCAAGTGAACGGGACGCAGCGATTTTCGGATCGAGCTGACGCAGCGATCCAGCCGCTGCATTGCGCGGATTGGCAAATAGCGGCTCTTCACGCTCTGTACGTTCCCTGTTCAACCGTTCGAACGCCCGGCGTGGCATAAAGGCCTCTCCACGTATATCGATTGTAAGCGGCTGCTTCAACTTAACCGGAAGCGAGCGTATGGTACGCAGATTTTGCGTAATGTCTTCTCCTGTACGGCCATCGCCCCGAGTTGCACCGCGCACGAACATTCCGCCTTCATAACGTAGCGAGACAGCTAATCCATCGATTTTCAATTCGCACATATAGCGAATCGCATCGTCAACTCCAAGCCCTTGCCGAACCCGGCGGTCAAAGTCACGTAAATCCTGCTCATCGAACGCGTTCCCCAGACTGAGCATCGGCGTGGTATGCTCCACCTTCTCGAAAAACTCTAAAGGTGGCCCTCCCACACGTTGGGTCGGGGAATCCGGCGTGAGCAGCTCAGGGAAATCCCCTTCAAGACGAATCAGCTCCTGCATGAGCCGATCCCATTCATGATCGGAAATTTGCGGGTCATCTTTCACATAATATAAATAGTTATGCTGCTCGATTATGTGACGCAGTTCCTCCACCCGCTGAATAGCCTCGTTTCGATCCATCCTGTGTCCCTCGCTTACCTTTAGATAGTCAGAAAATGAACGTTTTTTCTATGCTTTTTCAATCGGCGCAAACTTGGCCAATAGTTTCTTCAATCCGGTCGGGTTCGGAAATGCGATCGTCAGCTCCAAATCCTGTCCGCTTCCCTTAATCGATACGACTGTACCGGTACCCCACTTGCCGTGTGCAACCTTGTCACCGGCCTTCCAATCCATTGCCTCTGCGCCTTGTCCGCCTGAGGCTTTCGATGTACTGCCTTTCGGCTGTTGCGAGCGCATTGATACTACTCCGCTACGCTGCTGCGGCTGTGTCATCTGGCTGTCCATACGCCCGGTACGGGCTGCCAGCCTTTCTTGCACTGTACCTTCCGCTTGAATGAGATGTTCAGGAATCTCCTCGATAAAGCGGGACGGCGCATTCATTTTTGTCTGGCCGTACAATGTCCGCATCAACGCTCGGGTCAAAAACAGCTCTTGTTCAGCTCGCGTGATGCCTACATACGCGAGACGGCGTTCCTCTTCCATCTCTACTTCTTCGAAAAGCGCGCGAGAATGCGGAAATATGCCTTCTTCCATTCCCGCCAGGAAGACCATCGGAAATTCGAGGCCCTTTGCGCTATGTAGCGTCATCATGACAACTGCATTGCCTTTATCTTCTTCCGTTTCATCAAGCTTATCAATATCAGCTACCAGTGCAAGATCAGTCAAGAACGCCACAAGCGTCTTATCCTCATTAGTACGTTCAAATTCCATCGTAACAGAAAGAAACTCTTCAATATTCTCAACACGGCTGCGCGCTTCAAGCGTACCTTCCCTTCGTAATTCTTCCCGGTATTCGGTACGCTTTAGTACCTCTTCCGCCAGTTCTGTCACGCTAAGGTACTCCTGCATACTTTCCAGTTCAGTAATCAAACGGGCGAACTTCACAACCGAATCAATGAAACGGGCGCTCAGTCCTATCTGATCCACTTCCTGAATCGCCTTGTACATAGAGATACCCTGCTGGGCCGCATAGGTCGCGATTTTCTCCACTGTTCCCGCACCAATGCCTCGCTTCGGTACATTGATGATCCGGGTTAGGCTCAAATCATCATCCGGATTAGAGATAAGACGTAAATAAGCCAGCATATCTTTAATTTCTTTGCGATCGTAGAACTTCGTGCCGCCGACAATATTGTACGGAATGCCTGATTTCACAAAAACTTCCTCTATTACACGGGACTGCGCATTTGTTCGGTACAGAATCGCAACATCACGATATGCGCGCCCACGATCCACGGCTTTCTGGATTTGGTCGACGATATAATATGCCTCAGAGTGTTCGCTATCTGCCGTATAATAACGGATAACAGCTCCATCATCGTTTTCTGTCCACAGATTTTTCGGCTTGCGGCCAAAATTATTGCTGATTACTTTGTTAGCTGCTTCGAGAATTTTTTTTGTGGAACGGTAATTCTGCTCCAGCAAAATCGTGCGTGCGTTCGGATAGTCTTTCTCGAAGTTCAGAATGTTGGTAATGTCAGCTCCACGCCAACGGTAGATGGATTGATCGGAGTCTCCGACCACGCAAATATTTTTATGGCCTGCTGCCAGCATCTTTACTAGCATGTATTGAGCCCGGTTCGTATCCTGGTACTCGTCGACATGTACGTAGCGGAATTTCTTCTGATAGAATTCTAATACCTCCGGCACTTCTTCGAACAATTGAATGGTTTTCATGATCAAATCATCGAAATCAAGCGAATTGTTACTCTTAAGCTTCTTCTGATATAAGGTATATACCCGCTGAGACACCTGTTCGATCGGTCCCATGGCCATATCGCCATACTGCTCTGGCGTTTTCAATTCATTTTTTGCGGTACTGATGAATCCAAGCACAGCTCGCGGATCAAATTTCTTCGGATCGATATTTAATTCTTTCAGGCACTGCTTAACGACCGAGAGTTGATCGCTTGAATCCAGAATCGTAAAGTTGCGGTTATATCCAATATGGTCAATGTCACGCCGTAACGTGCGCACACACATAGAGTGAAATGTCGAAATCCAAATATCTTCGGCGTCTGGTCCCACAATCGCTGAAACCCGGTCTTTCATCTCACGAGCAGCTTTATTCGTAAAAGTAATCGCTAGAATGCTCCACGGTGCCACTTTTTTTTCGCTCAACAAATACGCGATGCGCTGTGTTAGCACCCGCGTCTTTCCGCTGCCTGCTCCAGCCAGGAGCAAAAGCGGCCCGTCCGTCGCCAGCACGGCTTCCTTCTGCTGTGGATTCAATCCTTGTAGCGCGTCTTCCCTATTTATAAACAAGGCGGATAACTCCTTTCCCATGCAAACATTTCTTTGTCATTATAGCAAACATTCATTCCTATTTGTCCGCCGATTTCTTCGTCAATTTTCGACCGTCTTATCTTCCGACAGACTTAACGGCCTCCACTGTAGCCAACGCTTGTGTTACATCTTCATAAATGATATTTCCAATTATAACAGTGTCAGCCCACTGTGCCATTTCTATCGCCTGTTCCACACTGCGGATTCCTCCACCGTAGAAAATTCGGCTGTTATGCACGACCTTCTGCGCCGCCTGTACAAGGGCGGGGTTTCCATAGCTCCCGCTGAATTCAATATAAAGAATGGGAAGTTTCAGCATCTGATCTGCGAGGCGGGCGTACGCTTTCATCCCTTCCTCCGTAATATTGGTGCGGCTTTCGGTCAGCTTTGCTACCGCCGAATCTTCATTACCGACCACATATCCTTCCACAAACACTTCATCCCATTTAATAAACGGACCATGTTCTTCTAATCCTTTTACATGCATATTGAAAATCCATTCCGGATTCTGTGCGTTTAGCACCAACGGAATAAAGTATGCGTCAAACCCCGGCACAATAGCGTCTACATCGGAGACCTCCAATGCACAAGGTACGGCATACCGACGGATCCGACTCAACAAATCAATCGTATTGTCAAACGTTATATTTGTTGTACCTCCGACGATGATGGCGTCGGTACCTGATTCGCATACGGACTCAAGCGTTCCATCATCTATTTCTTTATCGGGGTCCAGTTTAAACACGTGTCTCCATTTGTCCATATCCATCGTTTCGTTCCTCCTCTTTGCCACGGGATCTTGCTTCCATTCGTTATGTATTACAATACAAAAGAAAGCACCTGTCTTCCAGTTTTGCCTGAAAAACAGGTGCATATCGCTCTTTATCCCGCCTTAACGGGCAGTAATCCCCCACCTCAAGACTTGGAAAAATCGAGGAAATATAGATGGGGAATAAACTGCCCCTAAAGGTCCGATAAGTTCAACTAACACGCAGTAGGGTATGAAGAATCCCCTACTGCATGAAGTTTCACTTTATCCTTTTTTCTTATCGCCCAGTCGGTCCAGCGCCGCCATATATCCGCCATTGCCATAGTTGAGGCAGCGTTTTACGCGGGAGATGGTCGCCGTGCTTGCACCGGTCTCTTCTTCAATCTGACTGTATGTTTGCTTGTCGCGCAGCATACGTGCCACTTCCAGGCGCTGCGCCATCGACTTCATTTCATTTACCGTACATAAATCATCAAAGAATAAATAACAATCTTCCATCGAGTCCAATGACAGAATCACTTCGAATAGCTGTTCCAGCTCTTTGCCTTTGATTTTATCCAATTGCACCGACTTTTCCTCCGTTCCGGGCACACTACTCTTTAAGCAAGTACCGCTTTACATTATTTAAGAAGTAAAGCATGCGCTATTTTTATAATATGAAATTCGCCACGGTTTGACAAGGAAAACGTTTTCCGGCAAAATAGGCGATCGTTATTCAAACGTCAGGTGCTCAGCAAACGAAGGCGTAGTCGGAACAACATTCACCCAGGTCGTACCTGGATACAGTGGCAACTCAACGCCGTTCTGATAGGCGCGAATCGCTCCATCTCTACGCTCCCATGTCACCTTCAGCGCCTGCCCTCGTTGGAAGAGATAGCCTTCGCCCGGCCCTATGGTATCAATTTCCAGACGACCTTCACCATCAAGCGTACGGTGCTGTGCCGCAATGACAAGCACATTGGTAGCAGTCAACTGTTTTCCCGTCTCTTTATCCATATGTGGTTTGCCTGCCGTGAGCCTCATATATTGTTTTGTATTCGGATCATACTCGTATCCGGCCGTATTTCGTTTGGAATAGCGAACACTTATCTTGGTTCCCGGTTCCCCTTGTACGACATCCCCTTCTTTCATAAATGAGAATACAGGCACGTCTCCACCCAGGTTGTAGCCTTTTTCTGATGCTCCCTTACGTAGCTTTTCAATGCTTGTATACAGATTGTGCGGCGCCTTACGCGATTTGTCGCGCCAGTACGCTTTCGGATAAGCATAAATCTCATCCATGTCCGCGTAGTTTCCATTGCGAATAATGCTCAACGCAGCGACGCTGCCGCCAGCATGGGACATAATAGCGTCAAACCCTTGTCCAATCTCGATATTATAAGGACGAATGCTACGCACGGGACCGACAGTCTCCGGCGAATGGCTTTGATAGAATGCCATAAAACGGGTAATTAATCCTTCTTCCAGCATCTCATATACCATATCTGCTTGGTCCAGACCCGATTGGGGCCTTGCCTTGGAATGGTTATTGATCATAACCATAACGACCCGATCTGTACTCTGCATCTCCACCGGCAAGCCAGTCAGTGGCGCTGTTATTTCCGGCACCTGGGTTTGCGCTTTTTGTACCGGAACGACCTGATTATTTCCGGCAGGAACGGGCGGCGGTTCGGCTTGATTACTGCATCCTGCGGCCGTTGCGGCAAGCGCGACTGATAGCAACAATGCGGCTGTTTTCTTGTATATCATATTTCCCCTTCTTTCTCGTTATCTCCTATCCTGTAAATCGAAAAAAAACCGTCTCCCTATCTATTATGTCGGAAGACGGCTTGTCATACTCTATAAAAATTGATTATATATGAAAATTCTTTCGCAATCTGTCTGCTTCATAGCTGGCGGGCAGGATATCTCTATTCTAGCATCTTTTGCCCATTACTGACTGACATATCATACCCAGACTAAATACATCTGATTTGATACATCGACAAATGTTTATGGTGGGAGGTAAGAAAAGAAGGAAGAGCGGTGGGCGGGAGCGGTCGGAAAAAGACACACTGACCTTTCTTCTGCCGGATCGCAGGGCGCATCCACCCTCTTCTTTTTCCTGAATCTCCTCCTTCTAACCACACTCCACTGTCAAAATATCAAGCGTAATTTATATAGGCATCAAGGATGGCCTAGTGTCCGCCAAGATATGCCATTTTTATTTGATCGCTCTCGTTCAATTCACTGGCTGTTCCAGAAAGAACGACACGTCCGGTTTCGATAACATACGCACGATTGGCGATGGAAAGTGCCATATTTGCATTTTGTTCAACGAGCAGGATCGTTGTGCCTGTCTGATTGATCTCTTCAATGATACGGAAGATGGTCTTTACAAGCAACGGCGCCAGTCCCATCGAAGGCTCGTCCAGCAGCAGAAGCTTCGGACGCGCCATTAATGCCCGGCCCATTGCCAGCATCTGTTGTTCCCCGCCGGAAAGCGTGCCCGACAGCTGTTTGCGACGTTCCAGCAAACGTGGGAACAGCTCATATACTCTCTCAAAATCCTGGCGGATACCGTCTTTATCTTTGCGCAGGAATGCACCCAATTCAAGGTTCTCTTCTACCGTCATATTCGCAAAGACACGGCGGCCTTCCGGCACATGAGAAATACCTTGCTTTACGATCGCCTGCGCCGCTTTACCTCCAATAGACTGATCCATGTAGGTAATGCTCCCTTGCTTTGGCTTCAACAGACCGGAAATCGCTTTGAGCAGCGTACTTTTTCCTGCTCCATTCGCGCCGATTAGCGTTACGATTTCTCCTTGATGAATCTCAAGCGATACGCCTTTCAATGCTTGAATATTGCCGTAATATACATTGATTTCTTCTACTTTTAACATTAAGAAACCTCCTCGCCGAGATACGCTTCGATAACCTTCGGATTGTTTCGAATATCCTCCGGCGAGCCTTGCGCGATTAATTGTCCATGATCAAGCACATAAATTCGCTCGCATACCCCCATGACAAGCGGCATGTCATGCTCGATGAGCAGAATCGTCAGGTTGAATTCTTTGCGGATAAAAGCAATCAGGTCCATTAATTCTTTCGTTTCCTGTGGATTCATGCCTGCTGCTGGTTCGTCAAGCAACAATAATTTCGGATGCGCCGCTAATGCCCGGGCTATCTCAAGCCGGCGCTGTTGTCCGTATGGAAGGTTTTTAGCCATCTCATACTTCAAGCCATCCAGGTTAAAAATCTTGAGGAATTCAACTGCTTTTTCTTCCATCTCTTTCTCTCCGGAGAAATGGGAGGGCAGACGCAGAATCGAGCTCAGGATCGAGTGCTTGGCCAATGAATGATATGCGACCTTTACATTGTCGAGCACCGATAAGTCGCCGAACAGCCGAATGTTCTGGAATGTCCGGCTAATGCCTTTACGTGTAATCTGATATGGCGCTAATCCGTTCAACTTCTCACCGCCAAACAGAATCTGTCCTTCCGTCGGCACGTATACGCCAGTAAGCAAATTGAAGAACGTCGTCTTACCCGCTCCGTTCGGACCGATAAGCCCGATAAGCTCTCCCTGGTACAATTCTGCATTGACACCGGATACGGCTTTCAATCCGCCAAATTGTATGCCAACGTTGTCTACTTTAAGCAGCGGTGTGTTTGCCATCCGGCTTCCCTCCTTTGACGCCATTGCGTTTCTTTGTGAAAAAATGCGTAATTTCTTTCGTACCCATCAATCCCTGCGGACGATAAATCATCATAACAACAAGTACAAGGCTGTAGATAATCATCCGTGTCTCTGGATAATCCTGCAGGAAGGTGGAGATAATCGTCAGCAATATAGCAGAAACAACCGCACCTGACATACTTCCGAGGCCACCTAGTACAACAAAGATTAAGATGTCGAACGATTTCAGAAAGCCGAAGTTGGTCGGCTGGATAATATAGAAGTTATGTGCGTATAAGCCGCCGGCAACACCTGCAAAAAACGAACCGATGGCGAATGCGACTACTTTATAGTAGGTTGTGTTAATGCCCATAGCATCAGCTGCAATCTCATTCTCCCGAACGGAAATGCATGCACGGCCATGCGTGGAATTCGTAAAGTTTACAATGACGATGAGCGTGATGAGAAGGCAGACGAAAAGCGTCGTCCAGTCTGTCATATGAGAGACCTGCATTCCACTGGCTCCTCCCACATAATCAATGTTCAGGAGTGTAATCCGGATAATCTCCCCGAATCCTAATGTTGCAATGGCCAAATAATCACCCTTAAGACGTAGACTCGGAATACCGATAAGCAATCCGGCGAACGCAGCCACAACACCACCCGCAATAAGCGCCACACTAAACGGCAAATGCAATTTCATTGTAACAATCGCCGAAGCGTACGCCCCGACAGCCAAAAATCCCGCATGACCAATAGAGAATTGACCGGTAATACCAATAATTAGATGCAAGCTTACCGCAAGAATAATGTTGATGCAGATAAAATACAATGTATTCTCATAGAATTTATTGAGCATCGACGACGATGAGAGCACCTGTACCACAATATAAACAACAACCGCCAGAAGAATGGATAACCAAAAACCTTTTGTCTGCTTTTGCTTCACTTCTTTCACCTACACTTTCTCCCTGATGTTCTTGCCAAAGAGTCCGGAAGGCTTGAAAATCAGAATTAAAATTAGGACAACAAAAGCGACTCCATCCCTCCACAGCGAATAACCAACAGCACTTACTAGAGACTCTACGACACCGAGAACAAGCCCGCCAACCATTGCCCCTGGAATAATACCGATACCGCCCAGCACTGCCGCAACGAATGCTTTCAGCCCAGGGATAATCCCCATCAGCGGTTCGATTTTAACGTAATAGATTCCAAAAATAACACCTGCGGCACCTGCAAGCGCCGAGCCGATGGCAAATGTCGCAGAAATAGTATTATCTACGTTAATCCCCATCAAGCGGGCCGCTTCTGCATCGTATGAAACCGCTCTCATCGCTTTTCCTGTTTTTGTTTTATGAACGATAAATTGCAGGATAATCATCAGTGCAACTGAAACGCCAAGAATAAGAATGGACTGACTGTTGATAGTCACGCCGAGAATCTCAAAGCTCTTGCTCGGTAGCACATCGGCGGGATACGCTTCCGGTTGCGCCCCTCTCACATAAATCGTTCCATATTCGATAAATAAAGAAACACCAATGGCCGTAATCAATGCGGCAATCCTTGTCGCATTTCGTAGTGGCTTATAAGCAATACGCTCAATCAAAACACCGAAAACAGCGCAAATTGTCATAGCCAGCAGCAGAGCCGGGAAGAAGCTCAATCCCATAACCGTTATCGAATAAAAACCTACAAAGGCTCCTACCATAAAAACGTCGCCATGGGCAAAGTTAATGAGCTTAATAATCCCGTAAACCATCGTGTAACCAAGAGCAATGAGCGCATATATACTACCAAGCGAAATACCGTTTATAATCTGCTGTACTATTTCCATGACTGTACTCCCCCCGGATAACACTTTCACGCAATACCGCGGTAATGCATCCCATAAAATTCTGAATGGGGGGCAAGCCCCCCATTCTTTTACTTACCATTTGTTTACGTTGTTTACGGATTTACTTTCGCCGCAAATTTTTGTGTACCGTTTTCAAATTTCAGAATAGTTGCAGCTTTAATCGGATTATGCTGAGGGTCAACTGTGAATTTTCCAGATACAAGTGACAGATCTTTCGTTTGTGCCAGCGCGTCTTTAATCTTCACAGGGTCCAGGTCTCCGGCACGCTTCAAGCCGTCTGCCAGGAAATATACAGAGTCATATCCTAATGCGTTAAATCCGTTAGGCGATTTGCCGCTGTATTTCGCTTTGAATGCTTTAACGAACTCTTTAATTTTTGGATCTGGATCATCAGATGCGTAGTGAGCAATCGTATACGCATTGTTCAATGCATCTTTTCCTGCAAGTTCAACCAGCGTCGGAGAATCCCAGCCATCTCCACCCATCAGTGGTGCTTGAATTCCCATTTCGCGCGCCTGCTTGATGATAAGGCCAACTTCTTCATAATATCCAGGGATAAAGATGAAGTCAGGGTTCGCTGCTTTGATACGTGTAAGGGTTGCGCGGAAATCCGTATCTTTCGCTACATACGCTTCTTTTGCTACAACCTTGCCACCGTTTGCAGTAAATGTTTTCTCAAAGGATTCTGCCAGCCCTTTCGCATAGTCGCTCGCATTGTCCGCAAAAATAGCTGCATTGCTCACTTTAAGCTCTTTGGAGGCGAAGTTAGCCGCTACCGTTCCCTGAAATGGATCGATGAAGCACGTACGGAACATGTAATCCTTTACTTTGCCGTCTTCGCCTACCGTAATTTGCGTGTTCGTCCCAGCTGGTGTGATAACTACCGTTTTGTTATCCATAGCGATTTGCGCTTCCGCTAGCACAGCTCCACTTGTAGCCGGACCAATAATCGCCGTCACCTTCTCCTGGCTTGTCAGCTTAATCGCTGCATTGGTTGATTCAGCAGGTTCCGACTTATTATCGACCTTTATTACCTCAAGCTTCTTCCCGTTAATTCCGCCGTTTTTATTGATTTCTTCGACGGCTAGATCAATCCCCTGACCGGCAGATTGACCATAGGAAGCAGTACCACCGGAAAGCTCCAGGTTCGCTCCGATTTTAATCGTGTCGCCGGACGCGCCTTGACCACCTGAACCCGCGGAGCCTGTATCTTTTGCTCCGCCACAACCTACCACCATTCCTGCAGATAGCATGAGAGATAAGAAAATGCCTGCCACTTTTCTCTTCTTCATTGAGTAACCCCCATTTTTGAATAAAATAAATTCTCTTGTATCACCGCTCATTTATCTTGCTTCTAAACCAATCCCCCTTATTACACTCATCTAAATTGCTTGATCAATAAAATTCTTTCCAATAAAGAAATTATTCTGAAAACATTCTACCCTATTCTTACGTTTTCGTCTAGTAATATAGTAATTTGTTTTTAAAAAAAGTATACCTTTTTACATAAGCACTTTTTTACTCATACTATACTTGGAAAAACAATAGAGAAATCTTCTTTTTTCTTTATGAACTTCTTGATACGTTAACTTATTTTCCAGAGAAATACAGAAAAAAATATGTATATTCCTTTGTTCTTTTCGCATGATAAAGAACGAGATGAACAAGCTTTTTGTAGAGGAGCAAGGTGAAAAATGAAGAAAAATGTAGGATTATGTGACGCATTCATTCGCATTACGGTTGGACTTATCGGCCTTTCTTACAGCACTGCCCGTATGGTGCAGCGTCCTTATCGCATGTCCCCCATTATTATCACCATATTAAGTGCGATGAAAATCGCGGAAGGAATCACCCGTTTCTGTCCGCTGCTTACCATGTTCGGCATCAGCACAGAGGATGAAGATGGCAAACGGCCGTACCGTATCTATAGTTATCCACGTCGCTTCAAATAGTGTGAGGAAAAGCATACAAAGGAGGAAGCCGAAATGGATCGACTCATGTGGGAAGTAGTCAGCGACAATCTGTACGTTATCTTAACCGTAGTCGCTTCCATTATTATCGTAATTTATATGTGGGTTAAATATAACAGCAGACCGGGTGGCCGTTATAAATCATAGCCACAAGCCGAAAAAGAGGAAAAGACAGGTATCTTCTCCTCTTTTCCCATATTTACCATGGACGGTCCAGTTCATATAAATTGCGATAACGTGAAGAGGTTTGCAACAGTTCCTTGTGCGTTCCTCGCATGATGATACGTCCCTGATCCATAAAAAGAATATCATCCATGTTTTCAACACCGATTAAATGGTGGGTAATCCAGACTATTGTCCTCCCTTGCAAAGCATTAAACATCGTACGAAGTAAATCTCGCTCCGTTTTCGGATCAAGTCCGATAGTCGGCTCATCCAAAATGACAATGGGCGCATTCTTGAGCAAAATACGCGCTAACGCAATCCGCTGCCTTTCACCACCCGAGAAGCGTTGTCCGGCTTCTTCCATGTGTGTATCAAATCCATTTTCCAAAGAAGCAAGATAATCGTTTAGCTTTACCTGTTCCGCGACCCTGGCAATATCTTCAGGTGTTGCCGTCGGATCTCCTAATCGAATGTTATTTGCTACCGTTGTAGCAAAAAGATATGGTTTTTGATTTAACACCGCGATTCGTTCATGGATTTTATCCCGGTAAGCCTGCGCGGCACAACCATCGATAGAAACCGTTCCCTCCAAAGGTGATAATATCCCCTGCAACAATTGAAGCAATGTTGTTTTGCCAGCACCGCTTTTCCCAATGATGGCGATTTTTTGTCCGTGTGGAATAGTCAACGAAATGTTCTGTAATGCCAGCCGCTCTTCTCCCGGATAACGGTAGGAAACTCGCCGTATATCGATTATCCCTTCAT
>RCUE01000107.1_pt1 | contig 34830 bp, 31 predicted proteins | sample 2166111 | NCBI WGS metagenome assembly RCUE01 (sample SAMN09930795, study PRJNA488358) | compost metagenome | feature: garden; material: soil; isolation source: compost soil in phenylacetonitrile-enriched culture | place: Germany: Experimental Botanical Garden Goettingen | collected 2016-01-27 | reverse complement strand
AAAATTTGGTAGTCAGCACACCGACCAGCAGCAAGCCGGACAGCAAAAGCACAATAAAATTAATAACGGTTGTCTGTTCCATACGGCTTCTCCTATCTTGAAAATAGATGTTCAATTTTTCGCCTTTTATCTATATACCCTCAAATCACACAGAATACTAATTCTAAACAAAAAATTATATAATAAAATAAAAAATCCAGCTCATGGTTTGTGCTAAATCGCACTCGATGAGCTGGTTTGTATATTTTTTATAAGGCTTAAGCAGAGACAATCGTCGTGCTTTAGGCTTTAGGATGAATCATATGCGCAGGTACAACATATTGATCGAACTGTTCTTCAGTCAACAGTCCGCTGCGGAGTGCCGCTTCTTTTAGGGACAGCCCTTCTGCATGTGCAAGTTTGGCGATTTTAGCGGCATTTTCATATCCGATATGTGGATTCAATGCCGTCACCAGCATCAGTGAATTATTCAAATTGTGCTCAATCTTCGTGAGATCAGGCTCAATGCCAACGGCACAGTTGTCATTAAAAGCAATGATGGAATCGGCCAGCAGATGAACAGACTGCAAAAAATTGTATATGATTACTGGCTTAAACACGTTCAGTTCAAAATTACCCTGACTTGCTGCAAAGCCGATAGCTGCATCATTACCCATGACTTGCGTAGCGACCATCGTCAGTGCTTCACTCTGGGTCGGATTTACCTTGCCGGGCATGATGGAGCTACCTGGCTCGTTAGCAGGAATCGTGATTTCGCCCAAGCCACTACGCGGACCACTTGCCAGCCAACGAACATCATTGGCGATTTTCATCAAATCGGCAGCGAGCGCTTTGACTGCTCCATGTACGGCCACCACTTCATCGTGGCTAGTCAGTGCATGAAATTTATTGGGTGCGGAAGTGAACGTTTTGCCAGTGAAACTGGAAATTTCCGCTGAGGTTCGGGAGCCAAACTCTGGATGAGCATTAATTCCTGTCCCCACCGCTGTACCGCCAATCGCTAGCTCCTTCATGTATTGCACCGTGTCGATGATCATTCGCTTGCTCTTGTCTAACATTGCATACCAACCACTTATTTCCTGACCCAGCGTAAGCGGTGTCGCATCTTGTAAATGGGTTCGCCCAATTTTTATAATATCCTTGAATTGCTCTGACTTCTGTTGAAAAGTCTCTTTGAGCTTATCGATGGCAGGCAACAAACGGTCCTCCACTGCAATGACACCCGCTACATGAAGCGCCGTGGGAAACGTATCATTCGAGCTTTGCGACATGTTAACATCGTCATTGGGATGCAGCTTCATATCCTTTCCCTGCTCTTGTAACCATTGGCTCCCCAGATGAGCAATCACTTCATTCACATTCATATTGGACTGCGTTCCGCTCCCTGTCTGCCATACAACCAACGGGAAATGGTCATCAACCCGCCCTGCGAGAATCTCGTCCGCTGCATAAATAATGGCGTCCTGCTTCTCCTGTGATAACTTACCCAGCTTATAGTTACTGATCGCCGCGCTCTTTTTAAGCACCGCGAACGCCTGTATGACCTCTAATGGCATTTTCTCCGAGCCAATCGGGAAATTTTCCTTGCTGCGCTGTGTTTGCGCTCCCCACAGACGGTCTGCTGGTACTTTGATTTCGCCCAACGTATCCTTTTCAATGCGGTAGTTCAACTCATTTCCTCCTCTTGGCCTATGTAATTCAGACAAAATATGGTGATCTCTCTTGCCTATTATACATTAAATTTCAAATGTTATCATTTATTTTGCAAGCGCTTTTTTACGATGAGTCCAGAGGAGGAAGAAGGAAAATTCGTCTACAAGCCTGACCACTAGGATCAACTAATGGTGATATTGCTTTTGGCATGCACTTCTTTTCTGCCCAGTAGCTTGTTCAGCGCATCGATGTAAGCTTTGGCGCTAGCTTCCAAAATATCAGTACTTGTGCCTCTTCCCAGAGCTGTGTACTCTCCTTGCCTCAAAATGGCGTGCACTTCCCCCAATGCGTCTTTGCCATAAGTTACAGATTGGATCGAATAATCCTCCAACTCCACCTCTTCACCACTGGCCTTGTCTATAGCATGGAAAATCGCATCTACAGAACCGTTACCCATTGCCACTTCATCAATTGCTGTCCCATCTTGTTTACCCAATCGAATGGATGCGACTGGAACCGACTGATTACCATAAGACACCTGAATGGAATCCAGTGTGTACATTTGAGGCGAGGCATTGCGGCTTTCGTCCATCAGGACGAGCAAGTCTTCATCCAACACCTGTTTTTTCTTATCCGTCAATGCTTTGAATTTGCGGAACGTCTCTTGCAGCTGTTCCTCCGTCAAAGCATCAAAGCCCATGTCCGCCAGTTTTTCTTTAAATGCATGTCGACCCGAGTGCTTGCCCAACACAAGTTTACTCGTCTTCAGACCAATACGCTCAGGGGACACGATCTCATATGTTGTACGCTCTTTAAGCATTCCGTCTTGGTGTATACCAGACTCGTGAGCAAACGCATTGGCTCCAACAATGGCCTTGTTTCCCGGCACCGACATCCCCGTTCGTTTGCTCACCAGGCGACTGGTAGCATACAGTTCCTCCAAAACCAGACTCGTTTGTGCACCATAAAGCTCGGTTCTGGTGTCAAGGGCCAGTGCAACTTCTTCGATAGGTGTATTTCCGGCTCGCTCACCGATGCCATTGATGGTACCTTCAAATTGGTCTACACCATTACGGATGGCCGCCAGCGTGTTAGCTGTTGCCATACCAAGATCGTCATGACAATGTGTGCTAAGTTGTATTTTTTCGATACCGGGCACTTGTTGTTTTACAATTCTAAACATTTCACCGAACTGATCCGGGGAGGCATATCCCACCGTATCCGGTAAATTGACGATTGTCGCTCCAGCACGAATCGCCATATCTACGACCTCACAAATAAAGTCCAGTTCGGTACGACTGGCGTCCTCTGCTGAAAATTCTACCTTGCTGAAATACTTGCGTCCATAACGAATGGCAGCAGCAGCGGTCTCTAATACTTTCGTTTTATCCATTCGAAGCTTATGGTGGCGGTGAATAGGTGAGGTAGCCAGAAACAAATGAAGACAGGCATCCTCTGCTCCTCGTAGCGCCTCTCTGACCGCATCAATATCCTGTTCTTTCGAGCGCGCAAAACCAACCAGTGTCGCTTGGGTAACCTGTTTGGCAATCTCCTGCATGCTGATAATCTCACCAGGCGAGGTTGCTGGAAAGCCAGTCTCAATCCGATCTACGCCTAATTTTTGCAGCTGAAGAGCAATTTCCACCTTTTCTGTGCTGGTTAAGCTAACTCCTGGTGATTGTTCTCCATCTCTTAACGTTGTGTCCAACACCCATATTTTGCGCATACAGATACCACCTTTGGTTTGATTTTAGGAGATGCTCAAGTAGAAGGTTTAAATATTTTATTCATCCGATCATCTGATGTTTAAGAGTAAAAAAAATTATGAACTTCCCATATGCTTTTGCAGCTCCAGCTTGGTGCCGTCCAAATGTTGAATACTATACATCTCGGCAGCCTTGCCATCCTGATCCCGGATTGCTTCATATATTTTTTCATGCTGCACAGTAAAATGATTTTGCATCGCCGGATCGGTAATGAGATTGTTCAACGCCTTGCGAATGGCCTCTACAAAGCTGCCATATACATCTGTAAGCACCTTATTGCGTGTAGCTCCGGCAACAGCCAAGTGAAAAGTGATATCCGCATCCAAATACCCGTTCATATCTCCAGCGGCCAGGGTTGCAGCACGACGATCCAGCGCCTCACGCATCAAGCGTAGATCCTCGTCTTTACGACGTAACGCAGCCAATCTGGCAATCTCTAGTTCCAACACACTCCGCACTTCATAAACCTCAATAATTTCAGCACGGCTTAGACGGTAATCCAATGGCTCATGAGAAGTTGTCGGTTGGCAAACAAAAGTTCCGTGTCCTTGCTTTTTCTCTAATAGACCGGCATGCACCAGAACGCTAACCGCTTCACGTACTGTAGATCGCCCGACTCCGAATAGCTTCATGAGCTCAGGTTCGCTTGGAATCTTAGTGCCCACATCCCATTCACCAGCAGCAATTTTTCGTTGCAGCTGTTCAGCTACTTCATCGGCGATTTGCTTGCGTTTGACGGCTTGAAAAGGAAAATTCATCTGATCATCTCCTGTTTCGTATCATACTATGACTGCTTGGCATTCTGCAACCTTTTTCGTCCTCCTTCCCCATTGGCCCTTACCTGTGCTTTACAACCCCAAATAAAGCCTGCACCGTTGGACACGATACAGGCCTATAAGGATAAATTTAAATGCTAGGATTTCGATTTATTAGGTGTAATACAATACAAACGGCTGGTTGCTTCAAAAATATGGCCTGGAGCCAGTGCTATCAATCCGATCTCCTCCGCAGGCAAGTCCGGACGATTCGGTGCATTGATCATGTTCATTTGCGGCTCAGGACAGACGAATTCCTTGTTCGCTTTGTTATTCCAGATCATCCAATGCTTATAAGCTGTACCTACATCGTATACGAGGGTAGCACCTGTCTTACTGTGTGTCAGTTCCATGTAGTTGCGTCCATTTTGCGGAGCTGCCGTGTAATGATTATCCATAGAGGCAAAATAAGGACTAACTCCCGTCGTCTTCAGCAGTTCCTCTTCCGGAGATAAAGGCTGGAACTGACCTGTGGCCAACAACCGTTCCGTCAGCTCACGACGCTCACCGATTGTGACCTTAATCTTGTAGTCCTCAGGCGAGCTATCGGGTACGAACGGAACGCGAATCGCTGTGTGAAAGGCAAATAAATTGGGGATCGGTTGATCGCCCTCGTTATGGATCACATAACGCTGATGCAGGCCAAATTCGTCCAGACTGTACGTTAGTTTCATGGTAAAGGTGAAGGGTAAATAGCGGAACATGGGATGTCCTTCCCTTACATGCTGATTTATTACCACATAGCTGCCCTGCTCCCCGGAACCGTAGTCCTCGACCTCCCACCGAACAGTGTGTAAAAAGCCGTGCAGATGGTTGTGGGTCGCCTCTTCATTTATCGGCAGCTCATATGTAACACCATTCCACAGGAATTTTCCATCCTCATACCGATTCGGAGGGAACAGGAAAGGAATTCCGTAAACGGACGGGCTTTGCTTAAAAGCCTCTATGCTCTCAGCATCTGGCTCACGCAGAAAAGAATATCCCGTTTCATTGTCACGAAAAGAAATCAGATTTGCGCCGTTTCCCGGCAGGGCAACCGCTTCATATCGTCCAAATTTAAGACGAATCGCCGGTATTCCATAATAAAGATCACCAATTGCAGCATGTTGTTGTGTCATCAAAAAATCCTCCTTGATGAAATGACGATGTTTAATGAAAGCGTTTAGCTTTTGGCTTGACTATACCATGCTGAGCAAAAAAATTCCACGTCCACAAAAAAAACGATGCCCCGCAAGGCATCGTCCTTCACACATGACTACACATAACGCCCTTGTTTGGGTACAGCCATGTGCTCAAAATCTCCTGCCAGTCGCTCTAGCTGATCTGTCAGCTCAGCACCATGCATGTAATGACCATGTCCTGTAACTGCAATCTCAGGCTTTAACTTGGCCAGCATTTCCACCGAGCGCTGCGCAGCTTGCCAATCTGTTGTAAAATACGCAGGAGGCCCGTGTATTTCTTTTTCCTGTAAAATAACGGCCAGTGCCGATTCCTGTTTCACCGTAATAAAAGCGTCACCGGCCACCATTAACCTTCTTCGCTCATGAAAAAGCGATACATGACCAGGCGTATGTCCTGGCGTGTGCAGCCACTTCCAACCAGGGGCACCAGGGACACTGCCATCTTGGGGCAGGGAGGTGATGCGATCATCGAGATCTATAGCATCACTGGGGTATAAGAAGGAAATGCCCGACATTAAACCTCCCCCTACACTAGGGTCAGGTTTTTGATAATCCTTCATTCCCGTCAAATAAGGTAATTCCAAAGGATGTGCATAAACAGGTGTACCCCAATGCTGTACCAACTCAATAACCGAACCTACATGATCAAAATGACCATGTGTAAGCACAATAGCGATCGGAGGGCCAGTGAACCGTTCCTCTGCCAGGCGTATAATCGAGTCCGTAAATCCTGTCATCCCCGTATCCACCAGCACCCAGGAACGGCTTCCTGGCTCCCCAATAAAACACATATTTACAAATAGCGTCCGTAAGCTCAGGAGATCGGGAGCAGCCTCTTCATTTGCCGTCATTCCTTCGGTGAACAGATGATTTGCCAAAGCTTCACCCTCCTATTCACATGGAATTTACTGTTAATATCGACCTTTAGGCTTCCCCCATGTCAGCAGATTATGCGGACACTGCTAAATATAATCCGCTTGTCACGAAAATAGACCATGTTTACATTACTCGGGTAATTTGCTCCATGCCGTATCTAGCAAATAGTCGAATAAATCATCGTTCTCTTCAATCCAGCTATCCATTTGCAGCATCTCTTCCTCCACCCGTGGCTCTCCCGCAAAATGGAGACTGTAATCCCATTCCTTTCCCCTTTTACTGTGGAATGTGATTTCATATACAGAACTCTGCCCGTCTACTCCAAATACCACTTGGCCCAAATAAGCACCATTCTCATCTCTTGTCATTTGTGCCTGTTGAATATGTACTTCTTTCACTTCCTGAGGTGAATTTTGCTCTGTCATTCATCTATCCGCCCTTTCATTTTCACTAAATAGTACCAAAACTGATTTGTGAACCTTTTCGTTACATTGTACAATATATAAGCTATGTGTGGAATTTGCAAAAAAACTGTGCAAGTTACCCAAGCCTTATTTAAGGCTTTTCGTGAAATGGAGGAAAGTTACATGTCAGATTTTCAACAAAAATTGCAAAAATATGCCGAGTTAGCCGTTCGGGTCGGCGCCAATGTCCATCCTGGGCAGACACTCATCGTTCATGCACCAATTTTGTCCGCCGAACTCGTGAGACTTATCGTCAAATCAGCGTATACTGCCGGAGCCAAGCTGGTTACAGTAAAATGGAGTGATGAGACCATTACTCGATTACAGTATGAACTAGCTCCTGATGAAACTTTTAATATTGCTCCCAAATGGTACGCAGCCGAAATGACTGAAGAGGTCGAAAATGGCGCAGCTGTCCTCCATGTCATTGCAGAAAATCCGGATTTGCTTCAGGGGATTCCGTCCAGCCGAATTACTGCTGCTCAGCGCGTGCGGTCACATGAATTACGTCAATACCGCGAATATCAAATGGCTGACAAATTCAGTTGGTCTCTGATTGCTTATCCTTCTGCAGAATGGGCTGCCAAAGTATTCCCTGATCTGCCAGCTTCCGAGCAAATGGATAAACTGTGGGATGCCATTTTCAGCACCGTGCGTGTGGATCTGGATAACCCCGTGGAGGCATGGAAAGAGCATTTGAAAACCCTTTCCAGTAAATCTGATATTTTAAATGCCAAACGCTATAAAAAGCTGCATTATCTGGCTCCAGGCACAGATCTCACCATCGAATTGGCAAAAGATCATCTGTGGGTAGCGGCTGAAAGCGTCAACCAACAGGGACATACTTTTGTAGCCAATATGCCTACTGAGGAAGTGTTTACAGCTCCGCTTAAAACGGGAGTGAACGGTAAGGTCAGCAGCACCAAGCCACTTAGCTACAGCGGAAATATCATCGACAACTTTTCACTGACTTTTGAAAATGGACGTATTGTCGATGTACAGGCAGAAACCGGTTTGGAAACTCTTCAGCATCTCGTAGAAATGGATGAAGGTTCACACTACCTGGGTGAGGTTGCTCTTGTACCTCACAAGTCACCTATCTCTGATAAAAATATTTTATTCTATAATACGTTGTTTGATGAAAATGCCTCTAACCACTTGGCCATCGGTAATGCTTATGCATTTAACCTTAAAGGCGGCAAGGATATGACTCAAGAGCAGTTGGCTGCCAACGGCCTGAATTCCAGTCTGACTCACGTCGACTTTATGATCGGTTCAGGTGAAATGGACATCAACGGCGTTACTGAGGACGGTACTGAGGAACCTATCTTCCGTAAAGGAAATTGGGCGATCTAACACGGCAAAAAGGCTCTCACCGCTTCATGCGTGAGAGCCTTCTTGCTTCAACCTTAGGCTAAGTTGATCTATTTTACAACGTGTTAATCCAAGAATTCGCTGCAATTCCAAAAACAATTTGTATCACGCTGATGATGAAAAAGACAATAAAGCAATTTACAACTCTTCGATTGGTGGTTTGATGCATGGATAAAGATGATTTCACGTAAAACATGCTGCCCAATATTCCTATACACACACCGAAAATCCCCGAAAATAGCAATCCTATAACCAAGCTGACCACGACAAAAGCCCAACTCCAGCCCGGAACTTTACTCACAGGAACATAAGGTTGATTGGACCCAAGATATACACCGTCCACAGCTAAATCCGCTTTGTTATCAATGACAACAACATTTACAGCTTTTTCTTTCAATTTAATAGGAAAATCAATCAAGTTCAAAAATGCATTCTGGCTTTTAACCTTCTGCTCGCTTCCATTCACAATAATTCTCCCGCCAGTTAAGCTACGCTTGTACTCAATAGTATATTGAATACCTTGATCTTCTACGTTCCATTTTGCCATCGCTAAACTCCTCTCAAATTTTAGGGAAGCCCTAAATATACTCCCGGCATTTCCTGATTATGTACCATAAAAATCATAACATAAGTTGCAAGTTAAATAATGGAAAAAAGGCCGCTGATCAGCGGCCTTTGAATCTACTTTATTTCGTATGGAGTTAGTTTCTATGTCCAATTTTGGCCTTATAGGCAAGTGAATACTGGTCAGCCGCTAAAATTGCATCAAGCACATCATCCGCTGTGACAGCAAATGGTAGATTGTGAGCAGTTTCGCCTTCTTTGGTAGCAGCCTGAGCTACCCGGTACAAATCCTCTCGGGAAGTTTCCTGTAGCTTAATGTCTTCCAGCGTGACAGGCAGATCGAGTTTTAGATAAAAGTCAATATACCGCTCCACCTCGGACAAAGGTCTTTTTTCCAAGGCAAGCTGGACTAAGGTGCCAAAAGCTACCTTCTGACCATGTGTTAGGTGATGAATATCTCCTTCCAGAACGGTAAAACCATTGTGAATCGCATGTGCGCCTGCCAAACCGCCGCTTTCAAAGCCCAAACCGCTTAGCAACGTATTCGCCTCCACTACCGCTTCAAGCGCAGGTGTGACGACTTTGCGTTTCACGGATTCGTAAGCCTGCAGTCCGTAATCGAAAAGAACTTCCTCACACTTGGACGCAATGGCTTCTGCCGCCAAAGTTGGCAAACCACCAGCCATTGTCGTTGCGCGAGCTTCAATGACCGCACGGGCTTCAATCCACGTCGCCATGGCATCTGCAATGCCTGAGGAGAGGAATAAGGGCGGTGCTTGAGATATGACTTTTGTGTCCACTAGGATCAGGCTCGGATTTTTACTGAAAAAGGAATACGTATCAAATGCACCTTCGTCGGTGTACAAAACAGATAGTGCACTAGTAGGGGCATCTGTAGAAGCAGTCGTTGGAATAATCACAACTGAGGAACCGAGAAGTTCATTTACAGCTTTAGCGGTATCCAGCGTTTTACCGCCACCTACACCAATGACAATGTCGACCTGGGCGCTTCGTCCCTGATCCACAATACGGTTGACTTCGTTTTTGGAGGCTTCCCCTTGAAATTCAATTTTAACTGCTGTAATATCAGCCAGTTCCAGACTTTTTACCACGCGGTCGGCTGCAATCTCCCAAACCAGCTTGTCCGCAATAACCAAGGCAGTACGGCCTAATGGCTTAACATACTCACCTGTTTTATCAATCACATTTTTCCCTTGCACATATTTACCTGGACTAATAAATACTTTTTCGCTCATTGTTTAACTCTCCCTTCCAAGTTTGTACAATTTCTATTATACGGTTGAAAGGGCACACATCTCAATTTCAAAACCAAGATCTTCAATCATTTGATGATCAAATGTGACCTCTTGGCCTTCTGTCGTTAAATAATCTCCAACAAAAATTGAATTCGCTGCATACAGGCATAACGGTTGTAATGAGCGTAAATTCAACTCTCGTCCACCTGCAACGCGTATTTCTTTGGATGGACAGATGAATCGGAACAGTGCCAGCACTTTCAAAGATTGGATAGGTGATATTCGCTTTGCTCCCTCCAATGGGGTTCCGGGGACTGGATTCAAGAAGTTAACCGGAATAGAGTCAGCATCCAACTCCCGTAAGGCATAAGCCATTTGAACGATTTCCTCATTCGTTTCCCCCATCCCGATAATAACGCCAGAGCATGGAGACATTCCGTGAGATTGTGCCATTTTCACAGTTTCGACGCGTTGATCGTATGTATGTGTGGTTGTAATCGAGGGATAGTTGGCCTTACTTGTATTTAAATTATGATTGTATCGATGTACCCCAGCCTCTGCCAACCGCCGTGCCTGATCTCCCTTGAGAATCCCTAAGCAAGCGCAAATTTTGAGTGGCATTGTATGAGTAATTTCTTGTACAGCCTCAATCACCTGATCCAGCTCCCGATCTGTTGGGCCCTTGCCCGAAGCTACGATGCAATACGTCCCTGCTCTCCGTGCAACTGCTTCCCTAGCTCCAGCCAACAGTGATTCCTTGTCCAACATACTATACTTGTTCACAGGCGCCGTGGATACGATAGATTGTGAGCAATAACCGCAATCCTCTGGGCACAGGCCACTTTTGGCGTTCATGATCATGTTGAGCTTTACTTTTTTTTCGTAAAAATGGTGTCGTACTCGAAATGCAGCTTGCATAATCGGTAATAACTCCTCATCATCGGCTTCCAGTACCGCTATGCCTTCTTCCAGCGATACACGGCTGCCGTGTATTGCTTTTTCAGCCAACGAGCCCCAATCTATAACCTCGTTTAGTAAATTCATACCTTCTTGCCTCCCAAAATTTAATGATCATGTAAATGGATAAGATTTTCAACGAAGAGGAAGTTCCTTTTTTATTGTCAACCCAAATAATTATAATTAGGTTGACAATCACACGAACATCATATCAATTCATGTCCATTCTGTAAAGGAGACAAAATAAAAAGCGACCCCACATCGTTCAAGGTCGCTCTCTAGGTTTATTCCGTTATGAGACTCCTGCTTCTTCCACGACGATAAGCTGTTTTATCAGCCGAATACGTGAAATCCGCTTGTTTTCAACTTCTTCTACCGTGAACATACATCCCTCAAACATTACAGTCTGACCAGGCTGTGGGGGAATAACCTCGACATGTGAGTATAGCCAGCCCCCTACCGTATCATAATCCTCATGATCAAGATCCAGTCCAAAGCGATCGTTCACTTCATCAATTAATAACATGCCGTCAATGGAAAATTCCTCGTCATTAATCTGCTCACAACTCGGACGTTCCTGATCGAACTCATCCTGAATTTCACCAACGATTTCTTCCATAATATCTTCCAGCGTTACCATACCCGATGTACCGCCATATTCATCAATCAAAATTGCGATTTGCGTCTTGCTACGCTGCATGCGTTTGAGCAGATCACTAATTTGCGTAGATTCAGGGACAGCAAGAATCGGTCGAATCATCGTACGGGTATCCAGTGTGTTCGCCCGCAGAAGGTCCTTAATATGGATAAAGCCGATAATATGGTCCTTATCTTCGGCGCAGATTGGATAACGGGTTCTCATGCTTTCCGTCGCAATCGCGAGATTTTCTTCTGTGGACTCATTACTGTATAAGCAGATCATCTCAGTTCGCGGAATCATGATTTCCCTGGCGGTCGTGTCGGTAAAATCAAATATATTATCAACAAGCGCCAATTCCGTATTATCAATTAGTCCGCTCTTATTGCTTTCTTTCATCAGAATGCGTATTTCATCTCCGGTATGCGCGGAATCGTCATTCTCGGATACCGGCTCCAGACGGAATAAACGCAGCAGGCTGTTCGCCATTCCATTTAACGCCCATATGAATGGATACATCAACTTGTAAAACCAAGTCATCAGCATGGCTGAATACAGCGTAATGGTCTCAGATTTACGAATAGCTATCGTTTTGGGCGCCAATTCACCCAACACAATATGCAGAATCGTAATAACAATAAATGCAATAACCACGGCAGTACCGTGCACATATACCGCTCCTAATCCAGCGGCTGTAAATACAGGTTCGATCAAATGTGCGATGGCCGGCTCTCCGATCCATCCTAGTCCCAACGATGCCAGTGTAATACCCAACTGGCAGGCAGACAAATAAGCGTCCAAGTTGTGTAACATATTGGCGGCGTATACGGCCTTTTTATTGCCCGCCTCCACCAAAGTCTCAATACGGCTGCCTCTGACCTTCACCATGGCAAATTCCGCAGATACAAAAAAACCATTCAATAGTACTAATGCAAAAACAATAAATAAGTTAAACATACTCGGTAAAGGGTCACTCAATATGCTCCCCATCAGCCGTCATTACGGCAGACAGGCGCACCTCCTTCGGATAGTTTCATCATAGACAGAACGATAACACATCATAAGCAGCGTCAACTTCCCAACACATTCACTCCTTCCGGCTTCCAAAGCCATATTCCGCATAAATGATTAGATTATTCATCAGCTTATATTTAATTATATAACTATACTCTATACAGTCAAACCACAAGCAATGTCAGAAAAAACAGCTCCACTATCATTTAGGTCGTAAAGCTCTCGTTTTCGCCGCTTACCACCAAGAAAGCTACTATATTTGAGAAAGATTATAAACAAAATACATCCCCTGCCGTCTGGCAGAGGATGTAGACTCATATATATAAAGGCATCAGCGAACCGGGGATGCACCCGGATTCCCGATGACGCCGGGATATTGGTACAACAATGGCTCATCAAAAGTAGCATAGTCCAGATTCACCATCAGCAAAATCGTCCGCTTGCCCGTAGCCGGATCACTGATAATAATGTGGTCACGACCCGCTGCTTCCAGAATACCTTTGAATATTTTCGCATTCCATTCCCGGTTATTTTCATACGTCATATAAAAGGTACCTGTTTTACCCAAGTTCAAGCGCAAAATGTTTTCAATATATGATTGCTCAAATTGTGGAGTCTGGCTCTGTACCACCATACCAGCCGGTGTCATCGCACTACCGCTGTTAACCTGAGGGGGGAAGGTGCTGATGGGCTGCATAGTTCCGACCGGATTCATCCCTCTGGGCCATTCGGGATACCCGCTACCAGCAGGATAAGAAACAGGACGGTAAGCTTGCTGTGAAATCATGTAAATTCCTCCTAAAATGGTTTTAAATTATTCAAACTCATGTTGAAGCGTTCTAATAGACGGCAGGACAATCCTGTACAGACGGGCTAAAAAAGCAATGGGCTTTAAAACGTCCGGTATTGGTCTGGTTATACCAGGTGTTCGGACAGTCTCCTGCCGGTCTGAAAAACCATAATGCATTGGACGCCGGGCGTATTTTTTCCCCATTAATGACACGACGGGCAAGACGAATGTCACGGTCACGGGCTCTTTGATAAAAGTACCCCTTTTGGGTAGCTTCAAATCCGCCTGGACTTTGAAACACCATATCGTTCATAAGGCGAATCCCCTGAAAATCCAGACAATTGCCCAAAATCCTATTTACTCCGACATTGCCAACCATGAGCATCCCCTGCTCTCCTTCTCCTTCGGCCTCTGCCCGCATCAATCGGGCGAGTGTCCTTACATCCTCTGAGTTGGTCTTGATTACAGCCAACGCGTCCCCTCCTCGCTTCTCCATCACATACCCTATCGTATGGTACAAATGCCCAATGGGTGACAGTCCAGAAACAAAAAAATAGCCCCTAGATTGGGACTACTCATTTAGGATTTTATTATGGCTCGTAAATCATTTTACGTGTCATGCCACCGTCTACTACCAGATTCGTGCCTGTTACAAAATCATTACCAGGTTGTGTCAAGTACAGACAGGCCCGTGCGATGTCTTTAGGGGTTCCTACTCGCCCAGACGGATGCTGTTGATGGTCTTCTGCACGCAGTTGCTCATAATCCCCGGTTTCAATCCACCCTGGACTGATGCAATTGACCTGAATCCCGTCCTTTCCTAGCGATATAGCCATCGCGTGTGTAAGGGCCGCAATGGCTCCTTTGGATGCCGCGTAGGCTTCTGTATCCGGCTCTGACATGAAAGCTCGTGTAGAGGTCATATTGACCACAGATCCACCTTCTGCGTTTCGTTTCATCACCTTAGCTGCTTCCCTAGTGGCAATAAAACAGCTGCGTACATTAGTATTCAAAATGTCATCCCATTCTGCTAGCGTTAACTCATATGGAGATTTCCATTTGGATACGCCTGCGTTGTTAATTAGCGTATGAATCGTGCCGTATTCTTCTACCGTAGCACGGATTAGCGCCACAATATCTTCTTCCTTCCGTACATCACAAGGAATAAAAATGGCCTGATAGCCCTCGTTCCGGGCTGCTGCAGCGGCTGCGGCACCCTCTTCCTCATTGTAGTCCGCAAATACAACATAGGCACCCTGAGCAGCGTAGGCAAAAGCGACCTCTTTCCCGATGCCATGCGCCGCTCCTGTTACAATAACAACTTGTCCCTCAAATGACACGAATCATTCCTCCTCTGAACTACTCTGTTCTAGTATATATGTACCAAAATGTGCTGAACAAGAAACATCTACAGCCCCCTACCCTGGTTTCTTACAGAAGGCTGTAAATGATTCCAAAAATAATTAGACTGAATTCTACATTTTAACCTGTTCCAAGCTATAGCGATTAAGACGCTGAAACCCGATATACCTTGTACCCTGAAAAGTAAGCCGTCCCTCATCCCCTTCAGCGCATTGGCCATATTCTTCCCCAGATACCTTAAACTCCATCCGGTCGCCACTTTCCACTTCGAAGGTTACGTAATAGAAAGTATAGGTGCGAGTCCCTTGTTCCTCCTGCCGCCTCTGTTGGAGATGTGTCCTTCTGGCCGTAATTCGGGAACCGACCGTCAGTACAGGCTGCCTTTTATTCCGACTCCATTCCATGACTTCCCTGCCTGCAGACAACACGACAATACCCAACACGACAACGAAAAATACGGGCAGTACCGTGCCCAGCCAATCGAACATCCATAATGATTCAAAACCCATGCACCGCACTCCTCTCCGCCAGGCATTCCACAGGGAAACGACCGGGCATCCTGACCTGACCTAAGCTTTCCATAACAGTATATGTATGTTCCTGCCCAAATTTGATAGCAACCCTCAAGAACGCCAAGAGCCCCCACGGAATTATCCGGGAGGGCTCAAGATATGGCGATATCAGAATGATACATCGATTTACACATGTACAAGCTGGAGATAACGTTGTGTTTCATCCAGAACTTCATGATTTTCGTCTTCAGCGTAACGCTCTGCACACTGCTTGCAGTCCTCTTCAGTCGTGCAACCATAGGCATCCTGGCAAGTATAACAAAATTGTAGGTAGTATTGGGTTAACATATGATCCTGATTCGCTCTCATGATTATCACTCCTATCGTTGTTTACAGGTTTAGTATAACAGCGGCTTATTCGTTAGTTTGTGATTTTTTTCACATATAATCGTATAAAATTTAAATTTTTTAAAAATAAAACGCCCTGAGAAAAATACCCCAGGGCAATCACCTTTATAGCGATTATAAAATTCTCCAGTTCGCACCGCCGTCCGTCGTTTTCAGCAGCAGTGACTTCTTGTCATCAAGGCGTTCCAGAAGCAGCCACCCCACCGAAGAAGAGGCGAAACGGAGCTTGACCGATCGTGGGTAGTCTTTTAGCTTCGAAGGTAGCACTTTGTTGCCTGTGAGACTTGTCCACGTCTTCCCCCCATCCAATGTACGGCTCAATCCGGTTTCGGTTATGATCCACCCTTCCTTTTCGTTTAGAAACGTACGGCCAGGGATAATAGAATTAATTTTGCTACTCAGACCCAAAGATACATCGCTCCATTGGGCCCCTGTATCATTTGTAAACAGTCCATTATATTTTGTGCCGTTAACCCCAGAGCAAAGAACTGGAATCCAATACGAGGTACTGCTCCCTTTCAGAGACTGCTGGGCTTCTGCTTTGGCCTGAGGGCAGCCCTGAATTCTGTTAGCTACCGGCGTCCAGGTTTTCCCTTGATTCAAAGTCTTGTACAACTTAACACTGTTATCTAGATTGATCGCTACAAATCCCTGCTTGTTGGAAGAAAAGCTCATCCCGGCCAGACTGCCCCGATCGGGTAAACCTGAGCCTGATTTGTTGGATGTCATACCAGAACTTTGCGCAACTTTATTCCACGTGGCTCCACCGTCAGTGGTGTGATACAACAGTTTTTGTTGATCCTGCTCATTCAGTTTTACATATGCCATGATCCAGCCAGTAGTTGGATTTACATATTGGATCGAGCTCACATGATCCCCGCTTGGAAGCGCTGAAACATCCCAGCTCTGTCCTCCATCTGCTGTTCTCAGAATGACGGTTGCTGTTTTATCCAAATTTTGGCGGACAACCCAACCGTGACGCGAATCAGTGAAACTGATGTCCTTTCCATATTCAAGTTTGTCTTGAAATTGGACGTTTTCGGAGGGGGAAATATTATTCCATGTCTTTCCGCCATCATGAGTATCATAAAGTCGGAGCTCATTATGGGTAACTCCCCAAACTAACCCTTTATTATTATCAATCAAATGAAAATCCGCTATTCGCGTCTGAACTACATATTTGGCGTTGGGATCGCCCACCTTTGGAGTCACTGGTGGATTAATAGTAATCGTCTGACCCTGATCATCAGGTTCCTCAATCGGAGGTTTTGTTAACGTTTCTGGGGCTTCAGCAGAACAGGCAGTCAGCAGAATACCTATCAGCAGTAGTACTCCCCCCAAGAGCGCACGCCAGCGCAGTTTCATATAAAAATCCTCCCTCGATGGCATGCTGTAATCACGTGCCAAAAGCTTATCTGAAACAGAATTATACCATAAACGCCTCTATGTGACACATTTCGCGTAATGACAAAAAAAACCGGCCCCTTCACAAAAGTGCAGGATGCCGGCTTTTTATACTAAAATTTATTAGGATTTACGGTTCAACAAACTTTTGTGGTATCCATAGAAGAAATAGATCAGCAATCCAAGCAGGAGCCACACAATGAATCCAATCCAGGTGCTAATATGAAGCTGAAGCATCAGACCGATGCAAACCAACGCACTTAAAAGCGGGAGCAACGGAACCCACGGCACAGTAAAGCCTCTTTTCAAATCAGGGCGTTTCTTGCGCAGAACGATAACCCCTACCGATACCACAGCAAAAGCGAACAGGGTTCCAATACTCGTCAAATTGGTCAGTGCATGTAACGGGAACAATCCACTAGCCAATGCGATAATACTACCTACCAGCCAAGTGCTTCGAATCGGTGTTTGAGTTTTGGCATTTATTTTAGATAAAAATACGGGTAAAAGACCATCACGTGACATGGAGAAAATCAACCGTGTTTGACCAAACAACAGCACCAGTAAAACGGTGGTCATCCCCGCAATCGCACCGACTGAAATCAATCCGGCTACGAAATCCTGATGAATAAAGCGGAGAGCAAACGCAACAGGATCACTTACCCCCAACTGCGTATAAGGTACCATTCCCGTTAGCACAACTGAAACGGCAATGTACAATACCGTGCAGATCGCAAGAGAAGAGATAATGCCGATGGGCATATTCCGCTGCGGATTGCGCACCTCTTCGGCTGCAGTTGAGATGGCATCGAAACCCAGATAAGCAAAAAATACGATTGCCGCAGCACTCAAAACACCAGAAAATCCATAAGGCAAAAATGGTGTCCAATTGTCAGGCTTAACATAAAAGATACCGATTGCAATAAATAGCAATACAACTCCGACTTTAACACAAACCATTATTAAATTGAATCGGACCGTCTCCTTGGCTCCGAGACTCAGTAACAATGTGATGAGCATAATGATGCACACGGCTGGTAGATCAATAATGGTCCCCTTGGTCGAATCGAAGGCTGCGGTTAAAGCCAGCGGTAAATGTACATCAAATCCAGCCAGCAAGCCTTGAAAGTAAGCAGACCATCCACTACTCACAGAGGCGGCCGCCACTCCATATTCCAGAATTAGGTCCCACCCCAGTACCCAGGCCAAAATTTCTCCAAATACAATATAACTATACGCATAAGCGCTCCCAGCTGCGGGAACTGTAGATGAAAGCTCCGCATAGCACAAGGCTGCTAGTACGCAGGCAATACCTGCAATAACAAAGGAGAGCATCAATCCAGGACCTGCATTTTCTGCTGCTGCCTTGCCAGTAATAACAAAAATCCCGGTACCGATAATACATCCTACACCTAGCATGGTGAGATCAAAGGCACCCATTGTTCTCTTTAAGCGACCTGTAGATCCGCTTTCCTCATGCGGGAGCAGTCCTGTTTTTTTTCGAAATAAGTCCATATGCCGAATCCTCTTTCCATAATTTCATGCGTCAATATCGGTGCTGCAACGCTTTAGTGCGTGTTCTTATCATTCGATTAATTATTAGCGAGCTCGCCTTTGAAGTCAAGGAAAAATGTCATATTTCTTTGCGGTGGGTTAGTATATAGGGTACACTGAGTTGGAAAGATAAATTTTTAAGTAATATCCCAAAATGAAAAGGTATACAACCCGAGAAGGAGATGAGGATTTTATGAGCTTAAAACCTTACAAACGAAGTAGAGTGGCTATTGTCGGCATGGGAGCGGTTGGCACAACAACCGGCTACACCCTGCTGTTGCGCCAACGCATGTCAGAACTTGTCTTTATTGATGTCAACGTCAAAAAGGCGAAGGGGGAAATGCTCGATATGAATCATGGGCTTCCCTTTCTCGGTGGTGTCAAAGTGTGGGCAGGTGATTATGAAGACTGCCGTGATGCAGATATCATTATTGTTACAGCGGGCGCTTCACAAAAGCCGGGAGAAACGCGCATTGATTTACTGAAGCGTAATGCCGAAATTTTTGAAAGTATTATTGATAATATCGTCAAGGTCAATACACATGGCATTTTGCTGATCGCAACCAATCCAGTGGACATTCTCTCCTACATCTCTTGGAAACGCAGTGGTTGGCCTTCAAGCAGAGTCATTGGATCAGGAACGTTGCTGGACAGCGCACGCTTCCGCTATCTGATCGGGAAGCAAAAGGGCATCGATCCACGAAGCATCCACGCCCATATTATTGGAGAACATGGTGACTCTGAGTTACCTGTATGGAGCACAGCCAACGTAGCTGGAACTCCGCTGGAACTGGGTGAAGAAACGAAAAATGAAATTTTTGAAAATACCAAGAATGCTGCCTATGAAATTATAGATGCTAAAGGCGCAACTTCTTATGCTATAGGGCTGGCTCTCGACCGAATCGTAGCCGCCATTCTCGGGGACGAGGGGTCGGTACTTAATGTGTCCACCTTGCTGGAAGATTATAACGGAGTATCTGACGTATATTTAGGTGTTCCAAGTATCGTAGATCACAATGGAGTACGTGAAATTTTGGATCTTCCGCTCAATGACGAGGAACGTGCAAAGTTGCTTCAATCTGCGGACAAGCTGAAAGATCAAATTAGCAAAGTTCATGTGTAGATCGGGAACATAAAAGCTAAACAAAACTGGCCTCCACAGCGGTAATATCCGTTGAGAGGCCAGTTTTTTAGTCATTATAATGTAAAAGTTCAATTTGTCGTCTTGCTTTGCATTCGAATTACCAAGGTGGCGTATCGCCATCCTCATTTTCATGCTGGCGTTTCTCTTTTAGCCGCTCAGCCACCGTTTCAAACGATTCAGGTTGGAGCAGCTCAATCGGTGAAAATCCCTTTTCAAACGTAAATGCATCGCCTTCAATAATAAGTGCATATCTATCATGAAGTTTCGTGATATGCAGCTTGGCGCCAAAGTCGGACAGTAGCCCACGCACGGCCGTATCATCTAGTTTAAAACGAACTTCAATTTCTGGTTTCAGCTCGACAATATGCTGTGCAGCCTCTACGACCTGAAGGGGTTCCCACTTCCCTTGCAAATCCCGTTTTTCGCTGGCTGCCCACAGTTCCAGATCGCGCTCTTCCTGCTGTCTTTCCTCATTAGATGCATCCGGCCATTTGGTTTCTACATAGTTCTGAACGAAGCCCATAACATGCTCATTGACGATTTCGGGCATGGATTGCTCATAGGTCACGAATTTCAAAAAATCTTCAAAATACCGGGCATGCGAAGACTGGTGAATTTTAAGCTCCCACTCATCGTTCATCCCCTCCTCAAGCATGTAAGGATACATGATGGATTTCATATTACGGGCAGAAATAGCCATTTCGACCTCACTCACCAAACTGCTTTCAGTAATTCTGGCAATTTTAGGTTCAAAATCACATTTAAGCACAAAAATAAACGGATCATCCGAGTGTGTATTCAAGGTAGCCTGTACAATGATCAGCGCTCCGCCGCGTACTGCGCTCGTATCCAGATACATCCGCACCAGATCGTCACAAGCATTTTTAAAATCTTCCTTATCCTCTGCTGCCCGCAGTCGGGCGAACATATTGAAATTCGGATTACTGCTCAATTCATGCTCCGGTTCGACGATAAAGCGGCCGATTTTGGTCGGTGCCTGCTCTGTGCTGGGATTTTTTTCAACCTTCCGCTTGCTAATACGAGTAAATTCCCCGTCCAAAAATTTTTTAACATCGCTTTCGTCATAATCGTAGTCGTCCATTGTAGCGTAATGCTTATAGGACTTACCACCCTGTCCTTCTTTTCCATCTACCTGAATTACAAAAAAAGATAAAAAATCCACTTGAAAGTTCATTTATGTTCCATTCGCTCCTTTTCAGGCATGTACGCGTAATTATATCACTATGATTTTAAAAGGTACATCGGATTCAGAGCCCTATTATTAGATAAGCAATTTAGTTAACATAATATATATTATGTTATTTTTTTGATTAGATATTATTACCAACTCGCAAGTTTAAAGTGAGTACTTTTATCACTATTCTAATTCACGTCCTTAAGGATCATTGGCCTCTTTATTTCCATGCTCTACTTTCTTCTTGGTTTCAAAAAACATTTGACTAAACAGTAGTTAATTTATTATATTATCTATTATTATATAGACAAAAATAAATTTTGTTTATATAAAACAATATCCCAAGGGGTTGCGCCTTGAAAACAGGAAAGGAGAGTTTGTTGTTGTTTAAAAATCCATATATAAGGACCATTATCGCCTCCAATGCGCTGCTAAATTTGGGCATTTGGGTGCGCAACTTTGCCATACTTTTGTATGTAACAGATTTGACTCATAATGATCCCGTCTACGTATCGCTCATTTCGGTTGCTGAATTCATGCCTATTTTTCTGTTCGCTATCATTGGAGGAACATTTGCGGACCGTTGGCGGCCCAAACGGACTATGATTAGTTGCGATTTGCTATCCGCGGCCTCTATTTTTATTGTCTTGTTGGCATTATGGTACGGGTCATGGCAGGTGCTTTTGCTGTCCACTTTCTTTTCGGCCATTCTATCTCAATTTTCTCAGCCGTCTGCGATGAAGATATTTAAGCAGCATGTAGCACCAGAACAGCTACAGGGAGTGATGGCCCTTTTTCAATCTCTCATGGCATTATTTATGGTTATAGACCCTGTTATCGGTACATTTATTTATCAACACTTTGGAATTTTCATTTCAATGTCTATAACCGGAATATTGTTTCTCATCTCGGCGCTTGTCCTGACTCGTATTCCACAAGATGAACAAGCACTTGAGATAGATGATCAACCCACTCATTTCATTCAAGAGCTTAAAGAAGGAATACGTTATGTATGGAATAACCGCACACTTCGCACGCTTGGGGGAACATTCACCGTAATTGGGCTAGCGGTCGGACTTATTCAACCATTAATGGTTTTTATCGCCATCGAGAACCTTGGACAAAACAAGGAATTCCTGCAATGGCCATTAATGGCGAACGGAGCGGCTATGCTGGTGGGAGGTGGCCTGATTATGGGGGTTGCCAAAAAAGTACAGCCGCAATTGCTGCTGGTGGCCGGACTTTTGGTCAGCACACTGACAACCTTTGGAGTCGGATGGTCGCACAATATTGTGCTGACAATGGCACTACAAGTTTTCAGCGGCTTATTTTATCCTTGCATTCATATCGGTATCAACACGATGATGATGAAAAATGCCGAAGCTGCTTTTATCGGCCGCGTCGGTGGTGCCCTCTCTCCCCTGTTCTCCGGGATGATGGTCGTCGGTATGAGTATCGGCGGAACACTCAAACACGAATCCTCCCTGAACACCGTATATACCGTGAGCGCCGGCTTGTTTTTGGTCGGAGCGACGCTGTTGTTACCATTGCTTCGTGACAGGCGGCCTGTACAAGCTGTCATAGCCGATGATTCTGAATAGCAGCACAAGAAACCGCCCCTGGAGAGGTGATATGCCATCCTCCGGGGCGGTTTCTTAATGTTTGTATCATAATTTCAGACGGATTATGACTCTCTTCCTTCATGCTGTCTTTTCCACAATCGTGCATCCAGGCCGTTATCATCCAACAGCTCATCATGTTGTCCCTGCTCCACGACCATTCCTTTGTCCAATCCTACAATACGGTCTACGTTTCGTATCGTTTTGAGGCGATGAGCAATAGCAATGACCGTTCTACCTTGGACAAGGCGGTTAATAGCCTGTTGAATATCCTTCTCATTGTCATTTAAAAGATAACAAAGCTTTATTAGATATATAGTTTACATAATATACGTTATGTTAATATAAGGATCACCATTGTAGCGTATTAAAGAAGTCGGACTTGACTTCAACGCCTGTCCAATCGTATAGTATGGTTATATCTTCAATTAAGGGAGAGATTTTGATGTCGGTGAATGTTCTTAACTAAGCAATTGCATATTCAGGGAGTATCATCAGGCGCTTGTACCCTTCGGGGACAGGTTTGTTTGTTGCCGTGTTGTTACCCTGATATTAGTTAAGAACATGCGGATATCATAAATCGCCTTCGGGATTATCTTCATCCAGGCTCTATTCCGTGCTGTGTTCAGCGCGGTTTTTTTGTTTTCAGATTTTGTAACTTCCCTTTAAACGTCTTCCTTTCACGATCCCAATAGCTTAGCAAAGAACTATTGCGTGAATGAATTGGAAACACGGAACTCGGAACTACAAAAGTTGAATAACAGGCTTATTTGAAGATAAATTCCCTCTTTCCTTAAGGGCGGAGAATGAACGTTTTGTTCATTCTCCGCCCTTTTTTATTTTAACAGCAAGGTTTTCTAAATCCTTACACCACACAACCAAAGGAGAGATTTATTCATGAACGAAACTACAATGCTGCGTTTGGAATATGATCAAATTAAAACAAGAGTTTCTGAATGTGCTTTTTCTTACCTGGGTAAGCGTCACGCTGCTACTATGCGGCCAATTACTGATATCCGTACCATTAAGATTCGTCTTGACGAAACGAACGAAGCGTTACAGATCATTCGCCACGGAGCAAGCGTTCCTGTTCCTTCGTTGGAAGGTATGGAGCACATTCTTCAACTGCTCGGAACCGGGTATATGTTCAGCGAGCGTGATTTTTCTCATATGGCTCAATTCATTCGAAGCTGTATTCAACTGATAAAATATATGCATTCCAAGGCGGACGCTGCTCCAACCGTCAGCGCTTATGCATCTTCCATGTATAGCATGGAGCCACTTTTATCCGAAATCGAAAGATGTATTCATTCGGGACGTGTGACGGATATGGCCAGTAAAGAACTAGCTAAAATTCGCAAAAAAATTGCGGTTACTGAAGAACGTATCAAGAGAAAACTTGACTCTCTCACCAGCCGTCACCGATCCATTATGCAAGAAAATATGATTAGTCAGCGCAATGGCCGTTACGTGCTTCCAATCAAAAAAGAATTCCGTAAACAAGTGAAAGGTAATGTACTGGATGAATCAGGAAGTGGTCAAACGGTTTACGTTGAACCTGCCGAGATTACGAATCTGCAATTCGATCAGAGCGCGAACATGGCAGAAGAATCAAAAGAAGAAATGAAAGTGCTGGGAGACCTGACGGCAATGGCTGAGTCATACAACCGGGAACTAAGCATCAATACAGAGACAGTAGGTGTATTGGATTTTTTATTGGCAAAAGCCAAATACGCCATGACTCTGGATGCTATCCCTGTCGAACTTAACCTTAACGGGATTATAGACATCCAAGGTGCACGTCACCCGTTGATGTCCCATACCATGGTGCCGCTTGATTTCTCAATTGGCGAAGGATATTCCTCACTCATCATCACCGGACCGAACACAGGCGGAAAAACGATGGCCCTCAAAAGCGTCGGTCTTTTAACACTAATGGTGCAATCGGGGCTACTGGTACCTGTTTTGCATGGCAGCCGAATGGCTGTATTCGAGGAAATTGTGGTAGACATCGGGGATGGGCAAAGCATTGAACATGCTTTGAGCACCTTTTCTGCACACATCCGCAACATGATTAGCATATTAGAGACAACAGGCAACTCTACTCTGATCCTGATTGATGAAATGGCATCCGGCACCGATCCGGGAGAAGGAGTAGGTCTCTCTATCGCGTTGCTAGAAGAATTCCATCGTCGCCGGGCGACAGTAGTGGCTACAACGCACTTTAGCGAAATTAAGCATTTTGCTGAAAATACACCGGGATTTCAGAATGCTCGTATGGAGTTTGATACCGAAACGCTACAGCCTTTGTACCGACTTCGCATTGGAGAGGCCGGAGAAAGCTACGCATATGCAATTGCCCTGAAGCTGGGCATGTGGACACGTATTATCGAGCGTTCCGAGGCCATTTCTGCGGGCAGAGCATCTCAAAATACACAGGAATCGTTTGTTATTCCCCCTTGTGTTGATGATGAAATGTCTGATGATGCAAATAAGTCTCTTCCTAAAAAAGCGGCTTTTGACGATACAGCCACAAAACGGAGGAAACAAGAACTTCCTCTCAAAACCAAGCCATTTGCCCTTGGTGATAGTGTTTATGTAGGCTACCTGGATCGAACTGGAATTGTATACAAAACCGAGGATGAACGGGGGAATGTCGGAATTTTGATCCAAGGACAAAAACTGAGCATTAACAAAAAGAGGCTCGTCCTTCACATCGCTGCTACTGAACTGTATCCTGACGACTATGATCTGGATATTGTTTTAGAAACCAAGGAAAACCGCAAAAAACGGAAACTGCTGAGACGCAAGCATGTCGAAGGAGTGATGATCGAATCTCCCCCAGAAAATGAAATGTAGACGCACGGGTATATTCTCAACTGAAAAATAAGCTATTTTTATATTGTCAGTGAAACTTGAATCTGCAAGCGGACACTTAACAAGAGCGATCCACTTGCAGATTCTACCAACGGAAAACATAATATATATTATGTAAACTAGACGGTTTCCCTCTTATTTGTATTACTCAATCCGGCACTCATCGAATAATCACTTTTGTTATCATTCTAACGTTAGGATACAAAGGCATCTTATGCTTAGATTTGTAGGATTCCAAAAATTGATAGGGATGTTCTTCTTTCATGAGAACGTCCTCATTTAAATTAACTACCATAGTACCAGGTTCAAATTTATTTCTTTAAATAAATTTGTGTTAGCTTTCGTCAAGGCAATATCATACTAACCTTTAATTAACCATTTCTTTCCAGCTTATTTTGAATTATTCTAATGCTAATCATAAGACGATCATTAAAATAAGGAGGCTAGTCTATTGAAGAATGCTGTTGAAGAACTGGCGAGAATCATCGAGGATTATGAAAAAGAATTTTTTCGATCACAGAACATGAATTTAATGCCAAACCGTTCTCGGAGAAATGGTCCAAAAAAGAAATACTAGGACATCTATGCGACTCCGCTTCTAATAATCATCGAAGATTTATCATGATTAAGCATTCAACATCCCCTATCAAAATTGAATCGTATGCGCAAAATGAATGGGTGGCAGCTAATCAGTATCAGGAAGTGTTCTCTTACGTGGATGTCATACATCTATGGAAACTATTGAATAAGCAAATCATAAATGTTTTAAACTCATGTACATCATTCGATTCTAAGAAAAGATTTCAAAAAGATGACCACTCCACCGAAACATTACAGTGGCTAGTTGACGATTATATTCAGCATTTGCGGCATCATTTGGAACAAATCAATCAAAAACAAGACTAACGCTATGAAAAAGAATACTACGTTCATGATTGTAATGACCTAATGCCGTTGATGTGATTTTCAAGTCAGGATGTAATTCTGCCCAATGAGTTTACATAATTATTATTATGTAAACTCATTTTCATTTAATCTCAACTTTCACGCTGTACTTATAATCCTGATATTGGTATCTGAATATCCAGCTTATCCATTGCTTTTTCTTTTTCCCGATCAGTGACATGTGTGTATACTGTGGTTGTCTGAATGGATGAATGCCCTAGCAGCTCCTGTACGGTACGCAGATCTGCTCCCTTACGCAATAGCATTGTCGCAAATGTATGTCTCAGCTTATGGCTGGAATAAGCCTCCCGGCGTTCTATACTCTTATCTTGCTGGAATCTTTCGAACGTTTCTGTAGCGATCTGTTGAATGGTGCGCACTGCCAGACGGCGACCTTTTTGGGATACAAACATCGCATCCTCTTTACCTCTCCACGGCGTCAATCTTTCCTCCAACGCATGCTCCACAAAATCACACACGGCTTCCGGTACCGGGAGAGTACGCCACTTACGTCCTTTACCGAACACATCTAAGGTACGTCTTTCTCGACTGTAATCCGAGACATTCAATGAGTGAACCTCCCCCACCCGCAATCCCATGTAGACCATCAGCAGAAAAATTGCCATATTACGATTTGCATATTTCCCCTCCACCGCGAGCAAAAACGGATGAATATCCTTTTCATCCAGATAGACGGGCATACGATTCTTTTCAGTCTTTGCTTTTTTAATTCCCGCTGCCGGATTTGTGCTGCATAACTCAAATTCCTGTAGCGCTTTAAAAAAACTGTTCACCGCTGCATGCTTCCGGTTCCGCGTACTATCTCCGGCGCCTCCTTCCCGCGCTTTAGACAAATACGACATCACATGAATCTTTTTCACCTGGTCAAGTGGTTTATCACGCAATGTACGTAAAAACTGTTTTACATCCCCTGTGTAATTTTTTTGCGTATGTATCGTATACCCCGCATCCTTCATCCAAATCAAAAAAGCTTCCAGCTCCTCAGTATATATTTCATCAATTTCTTCTGTTGTATCGAGCTCCACATGTCGCAACTCTTTTTTCATCCCGCTCGCCTCCAATTCAGTTCATATTCCGAAATATACTGTAAAACGATCATTTTCGTCTTATTTTTATCGACAATTCAATCGACATCTTACGCAGAAGAGATTCCAAAAGTCGTTTTAAACCTAAACAGCGTATAATTTATATTATACGCTGTTTTTTAAACGCTTTTCAAGGGTAAATAGAGCGTTTTCCCCCTTATTTAGCAGCCGAGCGAAAGCATTTAGCATTAAAAAAACGCATAAATGCGGTTCATATTCGTTATAATTTTGTTCGCCAGTAACCAGAAAGGCACTACTACTTTATAGCAGTGTCAGAATTTGAGGACCATCCTCTGTTATCGCAACTGTATGTTCATATTGAACACAAATCGAATGATCTATTATTCGAGCTGTCCAACCGTCATGTTCCACACAAGAACCCCAACTCCCCATGATAGCCTTTAAATCAGAAAACATGAGACAGTCAAATTATATACATTAAGTTAATTGCCCCTAATCCCTTGTTATCGCCAGCATCAGGAAGTATATCTAAGAACTCATGGGGTGAGTCGCTGTCGACACGGCATGGATGATGAGAAAAAGTAATTTGCAGTCTAGCTCCGTTTTCCCTTGATCATTCAGCACGATATACTTAAAGAAGTCGAAAGGCAACCTTATATTCGACCTATGCTCATTTCAAAAATGTAGGTTTATTCATGACAAAGGGAGTGTTCATTTATTTATGAGTACCGAAATGCTGGAACGTCGAAGTGAAATTCTAAAACGAAACATCCATCAGTTGCTGGTTCAGGAAAATCAACACGGCGTGACACGTCAGGAAAATTACACGTTGCATAAAATGATCAGAGAGCTGCATCAAACCTCTCATGCCTTGAATACTTCCCGTTGAGATGAAAGGCTGCTAAATCAAATGAAAAAAATAACCTTCAGCCCCACTTCTCCTTAGTGGTGTTGAAGGTTATTTGTTGTGTGTAGCCTTTAATTGACAGGTAGTACTCTTTCGGATGTTACCCTTTGGAGCGACTCAGCAGATATAAGAAGTATGGCGCACCAAGAATGGCTACAATCAAACCTGTCGGAATTTCTTTCTGTAAAGGTAAAGATCGTGTGATCGTATCCGCTACAAGTACCAGGAGTGCTCCGACTAAAGCACAGGTTACCAGCAGCATTTTATGCTTCGGACCCACCAGCTTTCTCGCCAAATGTGGAGCCACCAAACCGACAAAGCCGATACCGCCACTAACCGAAACACTAGAACTGGCCAATCCAACCGCAGCAGCCAGAAGGAGAATACGTTCCTTTTCGATAGGTGTACCCAACCCCGATGCGGTCTGATCCCCCAGATTAAGCACATTCATCACATTTGCTTTGTAGTATACAAAAGGAAGTAATACAATCAGCCAAGGCAACAGAGCCATTACGAATTTCCAGTTTGAGCCCCAGATGCTTCCTGCTAACCAATTAGCTACAAACGTGTAGCTTTCAGGTGTCAGCTTAAGAGTCATAATGATCATCGCAGCACTGATACCCGCCGCTACACCAATCCCGCTCAGCAGTAGCCTTGTTGGGGAAATTCCTTCGCCTTTCTTGTAAGAAAGCGCGTAGATCAGAATAGCAGCTGCTCCTGATCCAATCAGCGCAAGAGCGGGAAGTAAAAACAATGAATTTGTAGTTTGCATTGATGGAAAAAGCAATACAAACAGCATGACCATCAGCCCGGCGCCCGCATTAATCCCCAGAATACCAGGGTCCGCTAGACCGTTACGCGAAACTCCCTGCATAATGCAGCCAGAAACAGCGAGGCCTGCACCGATTAGAAGGGAAATAACCATTCGTGGCAATCGGAATTCAAATAGGATTAATTCCTGCTGTGGAGTCCCTTGCCCAAATAAAGTTCTAAATAGCTCCATTGGCGAAAGCCGGATGGTTCCCGTATTTGCACTTATGGTGAACGCAGCAATGAGCAATATGAGCAGAATGACAACAACCATCCAATCATGGATTTTTTTACGATGACTAGCTTTGGCAATAGCCCCATTCGTAACGTTATTCATTTTACAGTGCCCTCCTTTCCATACGTGCCAGATAAAGGAAGAACGGAACCCCAATTAAGGCAATAAGTACACCCACTGGTGTCTCCTCAGGCGCATTAATCATACGGGCTGCCAGGTCGGCAAACACAATGAGTAAAGCTCCCATAATGGCCGAGCACGGAATAATCCAGCGATAATCGACGCCAACCAGCTTGCGGGTTATATGGGGAATAATCAATCCCACAAAACCTATAGAGCCAACCAATGACACTGCTGCACCCGCCAGAATCAGAACAAGAATCATCCCGACTACCTTTACCACCCCAGTTCGCTGACCAAGACTCAATGCAATTTCGTCTCCCAGACTAAGCAGCGTAATGGAGCGCGACAACATGAGAGCGCCGATAAAAGCTGCCACAACCCAAGGCAAAACTATACCGAGCTGAACCCACTTGGTTCCACTAAGCCCTCCGGCATACCAAAAAGCCAAATCCTGTCCAACATTAAAGTACAAACTGATCGCATCTCCTAAGGCAGACAGCAATGCCGTGACAGCTGCACCCGCCAATACAAGACGAACTGGCGTGAGACCTGATTTGGATATAGAACTTGTACCATATACCATCACAACAGCCAGAGCTGCACCAACGAAGGAATACAACATTAATTGTAAAAAAGAAGAACCCGGAAAAAGTGCAAAGCAAATCGCCATCGCCAAGCTGGCTCCCGAGTTCAGTCCAAGCAAGCCCGAGTCAGCAAGTGGATTTCGAGTCATTCCTTGCATAATTGCACCTGCAACGGCAAAGCAAACACCGATTAAAACCCCTCCCAGAATTCGAGGTAGACGGATTTCCCAAATAATTTGATGGTTTTGCAACTCGGGTTTAAAATGAAAAACAGCGTTCCATACCTCTTCTAGCCTAATAGAGGCTGCACCAAAAGATAGGGATAGCGCGATACCGAACGCTAAAATTCCAAGCCCAACTGTCAGGATAAGCGTAGCCGCCCAAGGTCGCGAGTGGAATTGAGTCGGCGACTGGTTATGTTTACTTTGAGCGGGGCCATCTGATGATTCTGATAATTTCATAACTATTGTTCACCCTTACTGTTGAATAGTATGTAGCTATCACGAACTGTGTTGAAGATGATGTTGATAATGAGAATTATTATCACGCAATCTTTACTATTGTAAATTAATGTGGCAATAGCTTCAATAGCAAATTTCGAGGAGTGCCTAATGCTCTACCCTATTGTGAAAAAATAAAGCCCTTCGGCATAAATACCAAAGGGCTGCGAACAACACCGAAACGACTACTTCTGTGCGGCGTTCTCTTTATTCCGCTGGACGATCATATCTGCGATTTCCTCAGCTTGTCCTACAATGGCAATCGGGTCGAAGTACCAATATCGATCCTCCTGAAGCTCAAAAACCTTACCTTGCCGGACCGCATTCAGTGATTTCCATATGCTGTCTCCTTTGTAACCTCTCAAATCCTTGTTAACCGTCAGAAAGATATAAGAGCCTGCATATTGATTAATGACTTCTTTTGACACCGACTTCCATTGAGTCTCACCTAATAATTCTTTTTGGACAAGCGGCGGAGGTGTCAAATTGAGTCCTCTGTATACGGCCTGTCCTCCTCTGCCAAAATTATCACCATATACATAGTATTCTTTATCCGAAGCTTCCATTACGGTGAACGTATCCTCAGGCTGAATAATACCCTTTAGCTTGTCACGTGCAGCCTGCATCCGCTGATCGTATTGGGCAAGCCATGTTTTGGCTTCCTGTTCTTTTCCAAGTAGCTCACCAAAAGCTGTCAGTTCCTCATGCACATTCTTATACGTTCCATAAGGAATGACGATGGTCGGAGCAATTTTACTATATTTTTCATATTCAGAAGCATCTTTGGAACCAATTAGAATCAAGTCAGGCTCCAGAGTCAATACTGTTTCAATGGATACGCTGCCGCGATCTCCAATGCTTGCAATGCCCTGCACAAGCTCCTTCGAAAACGGATTATCCAGATAATATTTAACACTTCCCACAGGTTTAATTCCTAGTGCTAATAAATCATTCTGGTACATATCTACTACAATCCGCTGAGGGTGAACCGGAATCTTAATATCCCCATGAATCGTTTTGACTGTTTTCATTTCCTCTGACTTTTGTTCACTAGAAGTTTGATTCTGCTTTTCATCCGGTTGCTTCACGTTTCCACTACAGGCGGTAAGAACTAAAATGACTGACAGAAGCATCATCACAATCCACATTTTCTTTGTCAAGCCCAATCTTCCTCTCTCTATTTACGGTGTCATATCGGCCTATTTACGTTCCATATTGAGCTTGGTGCAGGCGACTATACGCTCCTTTTACTGCCAATAACTCTTCATGTCTGCCTTGCTCGGCAATTCCTTGATCTGCAACTACGATAATGCGGTCAGCATTTTTGATTGTTGCCAGACGATGGGCGATAACGAGTGTCGTGCGACCTTGGGAAAGCTCTGTCAGCGCCTGCTGAATCGCGGCTTCTGTCTCTGTATCCAACGCTGATGTCGCTTCATCTAAAATGAGAATAGGCGGATTTTTAAGGAACATCCGGGCAATAGACAAACGTTGCTTTTGACCACCGGAGAGCTTTACACCTCGCTCACCGATCATTGTACCCAGACCATCCGGATATGAGCGAACAAGGTCTTCAATCTGAGCTCGACGAGCAGCATCCCAGATTTCTTCTTCCGAAGCATCAAGCTTACCGTAAGCAATATTTTCACGAATCGTTCCATCAAAGAGGAATACATCCTGCTGTACGATACCAATCATGGATCGCAGCGAATCCAGCTTCATTTCACGGATATCCATCCCATCAATGGTAATGCTACCTTCCTCAACATCGTAGAAGCGAGGCAACAAACTGCAAAGTGTCGTTTTACCTGCTCCTGAAGGACCTACAAGTGCTACGGTTTCACCTGCATGGATAGATAGGTCTACTTTGCGTAATACCTTATCTTTGCTTTCGTAACCAAACGTTACACCTGCAAATTGAATATCTCCATTAAGATGGCTAACCGCCTTGGCCCCAGGCAGATCTTCTACATCCGATTCACTTTCCAGCAAATCCAGGTACCGTCGGAAGCCGGCAATCCCTTTCGGATACGTTTCGATGACAGAATTAATTTGTTTAATTGGCCCCAGGAATACATTAGACAGCATCACAAATGCGATAAATTCCCCGTAGGTCATCTGTCCTTCGATAACAAACCATGTTCCACACACAAGCACAAACAATGAAACCAGCTTCATTAGTATAAAACTAATCGAGGAATTCCAGGCCATAATCCGGTACGCGATCAGCTTCGTTTTACGAAAACGTCCATTATTCTCAGCAAAACGTTCCATTTCATGTGCTTCGTTGGAGAACGCTTGAACAACGCGAATCCCGCTGACATTATTTTCAATGCGAGCGTTATAATCCGCAATATCAGAAAACATACGATGGAAAGCAGCAGACATTTTACGGCTGAAATAAAGAGACAAGTAAATCATGAGGGGTACAATGATGAAAGTCAGTACAGCCAGCTTCCAGTTAATGCTGAGCATGATACCAAAGGCTCCCCCCAGTGTCATCAACGCGATGAACAAATCTTCGGGTCCGTGGTGGGCAATTTCCCCAATATCCATCAGGTCGTTGGTCATACGGGAAACGAGATGCCCTGTTTTGTTATTGTCAAAAAAGCGAAAAGATTGCTTTTGTACCCGATCAAATAGCTTTTTACGCATGTCCGATTCGATGTTAATACCCAGCTTGTGCCCCCAATAGGTAACTACGTAATTCAGCGCAGCACTTATGACATAAATACCGAGTAGAGCTAGACAGGCATATAAAATCCATTTCCAGTTCCCACTGGGTAGCAAATCATCGACCACCCGGTTGACTGCAAGCGGAAAAGCTAACTCCAGCAGTGCTGCCAGCAAGGCACAAGAGAAATCAATGATGAACAAAGTCCGGTAAGGACGGTAGTATTCAAAAAACCGTCTAAGCATAGTCATGACTTCTCCTTTCTAATTTCAATTGAACTGATCACTTCGGATCAACGGAAAACATTTTAACGGCCTCATCCAGAGATTGGTCAACGGCTAGCGGTGAGTACGTAAACCACGGATCTGCTTTGATGAAATACACTTTGTGGTTCTTGACAGCCGGAAGATTTCTCCACAGTGCACTTTGTTCAATTTGCTTAAGCATTCCGTCCTTGCTCGCTTCATCATAAACCAGCATAATAATTCGGTCTCCTGATAGTTCAGGCAGCTTTTCCATTGAAATAACATCATAAACATAATTAAATCTCGGGTCCTTCGCCAGCTTCTGGCGTATGTACTCAGGAGGATTCAATTCCAGTGAACGGTAAATAACATGTCCTACATTCCGCGCTCCGTATACCCTTAACACATTCTTATCGTAGGCCATATAAATCGTAACCGTTTCATCTTTTTTGAATTTTCCAGCCAGCTTCTTTCGACCTTCTTCAGCCTTTTTGTTGAAACTAGCGATCCACTGCTCGGCTTCCTTCTCCTTACCCAGCACGGCTGCGACATTCCGCAGTTGCTCAAATAAGTCGCCATCTCCAAACGAAACGACCACGGTTGGAGCAATTTTCTCCAGCTGCTCCTTCACTTCTGGCGTGGTATATTCTGTTGTGATGATCAGGTCCGGTTGTAACTCCAGCACCTTTTCTACATTTGTCGGGTTCCCAATATCCGCAACTCCGTCAATCTTACCTTTTAAATAGTCGCCTTCCAACAAGTGGGAAGCAGCACCTGCAGGCTTAACTCCCAAGGCCAGCATAGCATCCAAATATTGTGTCGTGACAACTCGCTGTGGATTTGCAGGGATACTGATCTTATTACCAGTAGCATCAGTATATTCGCGCATGACAACCGTTTTGGATTGTCCGGAAGGATCATTAGTGCTGGTCTTGTCATTTGTCTGGTTGTTGCTAGCTGCGTTTCCACATGCACTCAATACAACCATCAAAAGAACCACAAGACAAAACGTGGATTCCCGTTTTAATCTGTACCTTTGTTGCACAATATACGTCCTCCTTAGATATATACAATTCATAATATGATAGTGATTCTCATTATCATATAATTGTTATTCTATCTTTTACCGTCTGTTCTTACAATACAAAAATAAAAAACTTCCATTTATGTGTATGTATCGTCATCGTAGAATAGCCAAAAAAAAGAACTGATGCGCATTACAGCATCAGTCCGAATAGCTTAATATGTTAGGTCAAGCGTCCTTTTTATTTCGATTGATCCACTAACTCCAGCTTAGCGGGAATGGATGTTTTCACGG